>Ga0256843_1000913_pt1 | contig 24249 bp, 25 predicted proteins | sample AlvinellametaG_FD_191572 | JGI IMG/M metagenome (GOLD analysis project Ga0256843, IMG submission 191572) | Pompeii worm associated microbial communities from hydrothermal vent at the East Pacific Rise, Pacific Ocean - Alvinella | ecosystem: Host-associated > Annelida > Integument > Unclassified ... | reverse complement strand
TTTTTTATATGAAAAAAAGTGTCAAAAAAGTGGTATTAGCCTATTCTGGGGGATTAGATACAAGCGTTATTTTAAAATGGCTTCAAGATGAGTATAACTGTGAAGTTGTAACATTTACAGCAGATCTTGGGCAAGGTGAAGAGCTAGAACCTGCTCGTATCAAGGCACTTGAACTCGGCATAAAACCTGAAAATATCTTTATTGATGACCTGCGTGAAGAGTTTGTAAAAGATTTCGTCTATCCAATGTTTAGAGCAAATGCAATCTATGAGGGAGAGTATCTTCTTGGAACATCAATAGCACGTCCTTTAATTGCGAAGCGTCAAGCAGAGATTGCAAAGATTACAGGTGCTGACGGTGTAAGTCACGGTGCAACTGGTAAAGGAAACGATCAGGTACGTTTTGAGATGGGTTACTTAAGCCAAGATGCAACGCTTACTATCATCGCTCCATGGCGTGAATGGGACTTAAACTCTCGTGAAAAACTTTTGGCATATGCTGCTAAACACGGTATTCAAATTGAGAAAAAAGGGAAAAAATCACCATACTCAATGGATGCGAACCTTCTTCACATCTCTTATGAGGGTGGAATTTTAGAAGATCCTGCTGCTGAGCCTGAAGAGTCTATGTGGTTATGGTCAAACTCACCTGAGAAAGCTCCGGATGAAGCTGAATATATTGAGATCGGATATAAAAACGGAGATCCTGTAACACTTAACGGCAAAGAGCTAAGCCCAGCAACTATGCTTAAAACTTTAAATGAGCTTGGCGGAAAACACGGAATCGGTCGTGTAGATATCGTTGAGAACCGTTTTGTAGGGATGAAAGCACGTGGTTGTTATGAGACTCCAGGTGGAACTATTATGCTAAAAGCTCACCGTGCAATTGAATCTATCACACTTGACCGTGAAGCTGCACACCTCAAAGATGAGATGATGCCAAGATATGCAAAACTTATCTATAACGGTTTTTGGTTCTCTCCAGAGCGTGAAATGCTTCAGGCTGCAATTGACAAAACACAAGAATTTGTTGAGGGAACGGTAAGACTCAAACTCTACAAAGGCAATGTAATTGTCGTTGGTAGAAGTTCTGATGTATCACTTTTTAACCCAGAGTATTCAACTTTTGAAGAAGATGAAGTTTATAATCAAAAAGATGCAGAAGGTTTTATTAAACTAAACGCATTACGTTTTATCATTGAAGGTAAGGCAAGAAGAGCAAAAAAATAGTAAGGATAAGCAATGAGCATTATTAAAATAGATATGAACTCACCGGAATTTCAGGCTGAGTTAGAAAAAACAATAAAATTTACAGATAAAGTAAATAAACAATTCGGATGGGTATATAACCCGCAAGAAGAAGTAAACGAAGGCGTACAGATGGGTCTTGCTCGTAACAAGATGATGTACAAAAAACGTTTCTGTCCTTGTTTTATGGTTGAAGAGGTTGATGGAAAACCACGTTCTGTAGAGGATAGAATCTGTCCTTGTAAACCGGCAATCGAGCGTGAGATCCCAGAAAATGGTGTTTGTCACTGTGGAATCTTCTGTACTCCTGAGTTTGCAGCCGAAAAACGAGTAGAACTTGGTATGGAAGAGGCAGCACATACACACTCACGTGGTCTTACAAAAGAGGAGTGTGAACTGCTTGTAGGTAAAGATGAACTTGATGGTGATGAGCTTGTTTCACTTCTTGAAGCACGTGAACTTGGTATGGTTCACTTTACACTTGTTGATGTTCGTGAGTATATGGAGTGGCAAATGGGTCACATCAAAGGTGCTGACAAACTTGTTCCAACATCATCATTCTTCCAGACTTGGGAAGAAGCAAAGCTCGGCAAAAATGACAATATTATTGTTTATTGTCACGTTGGTAGCCGTTCAGCACACGTTGCTAGAATCTTAACAGATAACGGCTATACAAAAATAGGAAACCTTACACACGGAATCGTATCATTCCCTGGTGAGATAGAAAGATAATAAATTTTAAAGGCAAAATATGAAAGTACTTTTAATAAAAGATGTAAAAAGTTTAGGTAATGCGGGTGAAGTCAAAGAGGTAAAACCTGGTTATGGTCAAAACTTTTTAATCAAAAAAGGTTTTGCAAAACCTGCAACTCCTGAGATCATCGCAGAACATGAAGCAGAACTTAAAAGAAAAGCTGAAGAAGAAGCTGCTGAGATTGCTCGTCTTAAAGAGATGGCTGAAAAACTTGATAAAATTGAGATCATCATCACAAAAAAACTTGGTCAAAACGGTCACCTTTTTGGAGCTGTGACTAAAGATGAGATTGCTCACGCACTTAAAGAGCAACATGGAATCGAGATCGATAAAAAACACATCACTGACAAAACTGCTATAAAAACAGTTGGTGAGCATGATGTTGATCTTAAACTCGGTCACGGTATTCATGCAACACTTCACGTAGACGTTCAAGGCGAGTAGTTCCTCATGTTTGACGCTACTACAATACTAGCCTACAAAGGAAAAAACAAAGCTGTCATCGGTGGTGACGGTCAAGTGACTTTTGGAGACAGTGTTTTAAAAGGTAATGCAACAAAAATTCGTACACTGCACCACGGTAAAATCTTAGCAGGTTTTGCCGGTAGTACGGCTGATGCATTTAACCTTTTTGATATGTTTGAAGAGTTTTTAGAGAATAAAAAAGGGGATATTTTAAAGTCCGTTGTTGAGTTCTCTAAGGCTTGGAGAAAAGATAAAGTACTGCGCCGCTTAGAAGCGATGATGATAGTTTTGAACAATGATCATATTTTTATACTTACAGGAAACGGTGATGTAGTTGAACCAGAAGATGGTGAAATAGCTTCTATTGGCAGTGGTGGTAATTTTGCCATTTCAGCTGCACGAGCACTCAAAAAACATGCTACTTTAGATGAAGAGGAGCTTATCAAAGAGTCTCTACACATTGCAGCAGATCTTTGTATCTATACAAATCACAATATTAAAACACTTACATTAGAGGAAAAAAACTAATGAATATGACACCAAAAGAGATAGTAGAGTATCTTGACAAATATGTCATAAGCCAAAAAAATGCAAAAAAGACCATTGCACTGGCACTTCGTACACGCTACAGAAGAATGCAGTTAGATGATGAGATGCGCCAAGAGATCAAACCAAAAAATATTCTTATGATAGGTTCAACAGGTGTCGGAAAAACAGAAATTTCACGTAGACTTGCGAAGATGATGAAAGTTCCTTTTATTAAAGTAGAAGCCTCAAAATATACAGAGGTAGGTTTTGTTGGTCGTGATGTTGAATCTATGATTCGTGATTTGGTTGTTAACTCTATTGCTATTGTAAAAGCAGAACAAGAAGAGAAAAACAGAGAAAAAATAGAAAACTATATCATTAACCGTATTACTGAAAAACTTGTCCCCCCTCTTCCTGCAGGTGCGAGTGAGAGTAAAAAAGATGACTATCAAAGACTCCTTGAAGTTACAGAAAAACGTGTAGAATCCGGTGAGATGGATGATAAAGTGATAGAGATAGAGCTTGAATCAAGCGGCACTATCGAATTTAACGATACCAACCTCCCACCTGAGATGGCAAAAGTTCAAGAGAGCTTCTCTAAGGTATTTTCAACGCTAAACAAAGAAGATAAGAAAAAAGAGGTCACAGTCAAAGATGCCAAAATTCTGCTTCGTCAAGAGGCAAGTTCAAAACTACTCGATATGAACTCACTTACAGCCGAAGCACTGCGTCGTGCAGAAAATGGTGGAATTATTTTTCTTGATGAGATCGATAAAATTGCCCTCAGTGAAAAATCTCAAGGCAGAAACGATCCTTCTAAAGAGGGAGTACAACGCGATCTTTTACCAATAGTAGAAGGTTCTAGTGTCTCTACAAAATATGGAACAATTAATACAGACCATATTTTATTCATTGCAGCGGGAGCTTTTCATGTAAGTAAACCAAGTGACTTGATCCCTGAACTGCAAGGTCGTTTTCCTCTACGCGTAGAGCTTGAAGCACTGACAGAAGAGACACTCTATAAGATCTTGACACAGACAGAAAATTCACTGCTGAAACAGTATGAAGCACTTTTAGGTGTTGAGGGTATGGAGCTTGTCTTTGAAGAAGATGCAATTCGTGCGATTGCAAAGCTTTCACACCGTGCCAATGAGACAGCAGAAGATATCGGTGCACGCCGTCTGCATACTGTACTCGAGCGTATACTTGAAGATATCAGTTTTAATGCTGATGAGTACAAAGGCAAGAAGTTTGTTGTAACAAAAGAGCTTGTCCATGAAAAACTTGATGAAGTTGTCGAAGATGACGATCTCTCTCGCTACATACTATAATAGTCCCGTAGAGGAGCAAAAGCCCTTCTACTTCGCTTACGCCGCTAAGGCGACTAAAGGCAGAGACTTCTCTCTGTTATACAAAGGAAAATATTGATGACAAAAGCTGGTTTCGTTTCACTTATTGGACGTCCTAATGCTGGAAAAAGTACACTGATGAACTCACTACTCGGTGAAAAAATTGCAATGGTAAGCCAAAAAGCAAATGCTACAAGGAAACGCTCCAATGCTATTGTTATGCATGAGAATGCTCAAATTATCTTTGTAGATACTCCGGGGCTGCATGAAAAAGAGAAAGTTTTAAATAAGTTTATGCTTGATGAAGCACTCAAGGCTATGGGTGATTGTGATCTTATTGTCTATCTTGCTCCTGTTACAGATTCTGTTGAGCATTATGAGAAGTTTTTAAAACTTAACAAGAAAAACATTCCTCATATCATTGCCCTTTCAAAAATTGATCAGGTCTCACAAGAGAAACTCTTTAAAAAGATAGCCTCTTATAACCAATATGCTGATCACTTTGAAGCACTCATCCCTGTCGCAATTCCAAGAAAAGTAGGACACAAAGATCTGCTTGACACCATTGCAAAATTGCTTCCTGACTCTCCTTATCTTTATGATCCCGAAGATCTTACAAGTGAGCTTGTTCGTGATATCTATGCCGGATTTATCCGTGAAGCCATCTTTGAAAATATTAGTGATGAAGTTCCATATGAGTCCGATGTTATTATCGATTCGATAGAAGAAGATCACGGAATAGATAGAATCTATGCAACTATTATCATCGAAAAAGAGTCTCAAAAAGGGATTATCATTGGTAAAAAAGGTGAAGCCATCAAGCGTATAGGAAAAGCAGCCAGAGAAAAAATCGAACAATTAAGCGGTAAGAAAGCCTATCTTAATTTGCAAGTAGTTGTAAAGAAAGGCTGGACAAAAGACAAACATTTCTTAAAAGAGATAGGTTATGATAATGCAAAATAACTTTTTTAAGATACTCTTTTTCATACTTCCATTTTTTTTTGTAACAACTAGTTTTGCTACTGATGTAAATATTCTAACACACTATAGAAATTATGGTATTAAAAATATTCAACATAAACTTGATAAACAACTTGGTAATGAAACATACTGGAAAAACTATTTAAGAGATCTTGACACCTCTTTTGGTTACTTTGAATCATATACAAATATACTTGCATGTGATAAATCAAAATCACATCTCTCTTTATATAAAAAAGATTCTACCGGTAAATATATTTTACAAAGAGAGTATGATGCTTTTACCGGAAAAATAAAAGGTGATAAAGAGAAAGAAGGGGATCTTAAAACACCAGTAGGTGTATATAATATTCTTAGAAAAATTACAAAAGTTGATTCTTTCTATGGGCCTATGGCCTTTGTAACATCATATCCAAACTTATATGATAAATATAGAGGAAAAACTGGTCAGGGCATATGGATACATGGCTTGCCTATTGAACAAGAAAGAGATGATTTTACAAAAGGATGTATTGCTATTAATAATAAAAGTATAGAGTGTCTTGATCGAAATATAAACATCAATAAAACAATTTTAATAATTGATGAAAATATTGTTAAGAAAAATGAATCAAAACAAAGACTTGCCAAAATACTTGCTAACCTTTTTCAATGGAGATATAGTTGGATCTATAATAATTTAGAAGACTACCTCAGTTTTTATTCTCCAGATTTCAAACGTTTTGATGGTCTTAACTTTGAAAATTTTAAAAAATACAAAACACGAATTTTCAAGAAGAGAGAAAAGAAAACTATTATTTTTACAAATATAAATGTTATTCCTTATCCAGATACTCAAAATATATATAAAATCACTTTTAGAGAACAGTATCATTCAAATAGTTTTTCGTTTACAGGAGATAAAACACTCATAGTAAAACTATTTGATAATAAATTTAATATTTTAACCGAGCAATAATATAATGAAATTTTTAATTGCTTGTCTTTTTGCATCTTCTCTATTTGCAAATATCAATCTTATCAAAAAAGAAAATCCAGATTCAAATACTACTCTTTTAGTTATTGCTGGTATTCATGGTAATGAACCAGGTGGCTACTTTGCTGCTTCTGTTTTAGCTACCCACTATAAAATCCTTTCAAAAAATCTATGGATTATTCCAAATCTTAACGAAAATAGTATCATTGCCAATCGTCGTGGTATACACGGAGATATGAATAGAAAATTTTCAACTATTGCTGCAAAAGACAAAGATAAATCCATTATAGATGAAATAAAAAAGATCATTCTAGAACCCCAAGTCTCTTTAGTATTAAATCTTCATGATGGACATGGTTTTTATAGAAAAAAGAAACAAGGTAGTATCTATAATCCAAATGCATGGGGACAGACATGTGTTATTGATCAGTGTAATTTAAAAGAGAATCAAGCATTTGGAAACTTAAATACAATAGCTTCTACAGTAAAAAATAATATGAATAAAAAACTACTCAAGAGACATCATACTTTTGATGTTAAAAATACCAATACAAAATATGAAGATGAGCAGATGCAACTCTCTCTTACATACTTTTCTGTAACTAATAACAAACCCGCATTTGCTATAGAAACAAGTAAAAACCTATCGACGCTATCTCAAAAAGTTTTCTACCAACTCTTAGCAATTGAAGAATTTATGAAAATAATGCATATAAAGTATCATAGAGATTTTGAACTAAATGAGAAAAATATAGCAAAAATAATCAAAAATTATGGAACTTTAGAAATAAATCACAATATTTTGTTAAATTTAAGTGATATAAAAAAGTCTTTAAGCTTCATTCCGATAAAATCAAAAAGTAATGAGTTTGTTTTTTCCCATCCTTTAGGAGCAATAAGAAAAAATAGACAAGGCCAATATGATGTATATATAGGTAATAAGAAAATAACATCTTTAAAGCCTCAATATTTTCATATGGCAACTAATTGTCCTGATACATATGAAGTAGAAGTTGATCAAAAAATGATTTCTTTGAAAAAAACTTCAGAATTTTATGTAAATGACGATTTTAAAGTTATTAAAGATAAAAAATATCGAGTAAATATAATTGGTTATCACTCAAAAAACAGAGTTAATGAAAGTGGTATTACTATCAATTTTCACGATCTTAACAAAAGATACGCTGTAAATAGAGCCAATACTGTTTACAGAATTGAATTTTACAAGAACAATGAATTTTGTTCTATGTTAATGGTTAAATTTAAATAGGATTATAATTAATGAGTACGTCATCACATCACTCTTTTTCAAGTGTACTATCTGTTAATCCATACAATAATACATATTTTAGTAGTGTCTCAAGTTTTATTTCTGAAGTGCCAGATCCATCTTTTTCTAAAGATCAATATGTAATTTCATACTTAAATACTAGAGAATTTATTACAGCACAAATTGAAATTAGTAAAAATATTCCTGAAGAAGATTTATATGATGCTATTAGCAATAAAGCATATGATGAATTGGCTCTTGATCAAGCTATAGAATATAAAATACAATTTATTGAAACTTTTAATAATCTAGATGAAGATAATAGACATTTTCACCTTTTTATTGTTGATCCTCTAGATATTATCAACACTTTTGAATCAGTTATTAATAAACTAAAATATGTAGATACTATCATTCCTCTTCCTCTTCTTATTAAATCTCTTTATGCAAAAGAGATTTTAGATAGTAATGGTGTTCACTGTTTTATTTATTTTCAAGAGAATGATGCATCTTTGACTATTTATGGAAATAAAGATTTTATCTATACGAAATCTTTAAAATACTCTTTTGTTGATATGTATGAAAGGTTTTGTGAACTTTATGGTGAAAGAATTAGCTATGAAGATTTTATGGATTTTTTTCAAAATGCAAATTTAAAAGAGAGTAATAGCGATTATAAAGAGTATTTAATTCGTTTATATAAAGAAATTCTTGCTAATATCAATGATATTCTCACATATGCAAAAAGAGCTTTTGATATAGATAAATTCGAACATATTTATATTGGTAGCCAAGTTTATACTGAGACTAAGATTCATGAGATTGTTGAAGTTGAACTTAGTATTCATGCAAGTGATTTTAACTTTGAATATGGATTTGAAGTGAGTAATGATCTCTATCTCGATCAGATGCATGCTTTAATGCAACTCTACACTCTACTTCCTATAGAAGAGAGATATGAGTGTAACTTTACACTCTATAGACGACCTCCAAGATTTATTAGAAGAGAGAGTGGAAAACTAATTATTTTAACTGCTGCTTCATTTGCTTTAGCATTTGCATATCCAATTACCTATTGGATTTTAACCTATGCTCAACAGGTACAAGAAGATCTTTTAAGACAAAAGTTTAGAGAAGTTCATAATATCAAAATCACAAGAGAAGCAACTATTAAAAACAGACAATTAGATAAAGAAAAATCTTTAACTCTTCTTGCCCAAGAGCAAAAAGAGTACAATGAAAAGAAAAACACTTTAATAAAGATTCATGAAGTTAAAGTAGATTATCCGATGAAAGCAAAACTAATTGCACTTTTTACTAAAGATTTAAATAAATTCAACGTCAATGTTGATGCAATCAATTATCATGAAAAAAAGAAGGAAAAAATATTGACACTTCATCTTCTCTCTTCCAAAGATAGAAGAATAACAAAGTTATTAGAATATCTTACAAAAACACATGAGAAGAAGTATGATTTTAGTCTTGAAGAGATTCAATATGATGATAAACTCAAACTATATCTTAGTGAGTTGAAAGTGAAATTATTATGAAGATAAATATTGAAGATTTTTTACATAAAATAGACTCATCGTTTAAAGGTAAAGAGCAAAAAGAGATATATATGACATATATCATGATTGCTGGTGGAATTTTTGCTTTTTCATATCTTCTATTTTGGGATAGCTCTTTCGAAACTTTTCAAAGAACACGAGCTAGCGTAGAGAGACTTTCAAAACAGATTGAAAGTGACAAGCAATATCTTCAAAGAAATCCAGAAGCTAAAATAGTACAATTGGATAGAGAAATTAAAAAAATAAATAATGAAATGCTTAAAAATAAAGAAAATAATGCTTATATTAAACATAAAATAGAAGCTATATCTTCTCTAATTTATGATGAACGTGCATGGGGTGAATATTTAGACTCTATTACAACAAACTCACAAAAGTATAAATTAAAACTTAATAAGCTTACAAATAAGTATGCAAAAGCAGGTAGTTCTTTTGGTCATATTTTAGATATAACAGTAATCTCTGAAGGAAAATTTAAAAATACTCTTAATTTTATCAATGCTTTAGAACAAAATGATTTAGTTGTTGATATTCACGATTTTGATATAAATGCTACAGAGAGTTTAAACTCAGAACTTCAAATCTCTGTTTGGGGGATAAAATACTAATGAAAACATTTATTTTAACAACATTATTTATATTTTCAATTAATCTTCTTGCAAATGAATTGGCTTGGGTAGATGAACAGATAGAAGCCATTAAACCTCCAAGAAAAGGAATTCCTGAAAATACTATAGCAAAACTCAAAAATCCCTTCATCTTTTTAGAAGTAAAAACAGAGAAGAAAAAGACACATACAATAAAGCATACATCATATAAAAAGAGTGTCTATAAAAGAGTTAAACATGCATATAGTGTTAAATTATCATTAGAAGCAACGATGAATTCATCTGCACTCATTAATGGTAAATGGTATAAAAAAGGTGAAAAAGTTCATGGATATATACTAAAAGAAGTAAATGTCAAAACAGTTTTACTCATTAAAGGTAAAAAGAAAATCACACTATCCATATTGAGTAAAAATAAAAATTTAAAAATTAAGAATAACTAGGGATCTAACATGAAATTTATAAAAACATCGCTATGCGCAGCTATTTTAACAGCTATGGTATCAACAAGTAGTTTTGCAGATTGTTCTTATGAGCTCTTTACCATAAGTTCATCAAAAAATACCAAGATAATAGACTTCATTGATCAACTCAGTGATGAATGTGGATTTAGTATTATAATCACAGATCCATATGCAGAAGATTTTTTACAAACAAAGCTAAATAAAACAAATTTGAAGAATCTAACTATAGATGAAGTTCTTAATATTATTCTAACAGAAAATAATCTTTCTTACTCTTTAGAGAATAATCTATTAAAGATTTCATATCTAAAAACAAAAGTTTTCAATATTGACTATATTCTTTCACAAAGAAAAAGTTCAGGAAGTACTGATGTTACACTAAGTTCATCTGGTAGTGGTACAACAGGTTCTACAACTGTAGGTATGTCTGGTAGAAGTACTGGCAGTTCTGGAATGCATGGAAGTAATTCTACTGCTGACAGCGGCATAAAAATAGAAAGTACTGATGAAGTAAAATTTTGGGAGCAACTAGATACTGAATTTCAAAGTGTACTTAACCGTCCTACTGATACCTATCATGCTCCTGCACCACTAATAAATAAAAATGCAGGACTAATTACTGTAACAGCAACAACAAAACAGTTAAAAAGATTTGAGTCTTATCTAAAAAGACTTCAAGATAAAGTACAACTTCAAGTATTAATTGATGTACAGCTTTTAGCTGTAACTATGAGTGAAGGAAAAACTACCGGTATAGACTGGAAACAACTTTACGCACTACAAAATGTACAAGTTGGTATGAATACTCTTAAACTTGAAAATGTTGGAGATTTTGATACAAAAGATGCAACATCACCTACTATTACAACTGCAGCCTTAAATACTGCTGCAGGAATGTCTAAAATAGTAACCATCAAAGGTGGTGGTTCACTTAATGAAGTTATTAAATTTTTAAAAACACAAGGTGATGTAAATTCAATCTCTAATCCAAAAGTTTTAACACTAAATAATCAACCAGCACTCATTACGGCAGGTACAGAATATTTTTATAAAATTCTTTCAGAAACAAATCAACAAGGTACTGGTGGAGGTATAGCTGCTACAACACAAAATCAAAATGTACAATCAGTATTTGCTGGAGTACTTTTAACAATTACCCCTGAAATATCTGATGATAAAACTATTACTTTAAGAATAAATCCATCTCTTTCAGAAACAACAGTAAGTATGGCTGATATGCCAAATACAGGTAGAGATATGCCACCTGACTTAGCACGTCGTCAACTTTCATCCGTTGTTACTGTAAAAGATGGTAATAGAATTATTCTTGGCGGACTTATAAATACTAAGAATACAAATGATTCAAGTAAAATTCCTATTTTGGGTGATATTCCTATTGTAAGTTACCTTTTTAAATACGAATCAAAAATAAAAGAGACGCAAGAATTAGTAATTATTATCGAACCACATATTATACATAAAGAGAAGAATAGTGTATCTCTATCTGATTTAGGTTATGAAGGACTTAGTAATGATCTTCTTGATCTCGAATACGTTTCAAAAAATGCTAAAAAAGTACAGAAAGACACTACTGACTTAAATAAAACTATAAATGAAAAATAGGAGACTTAATAGATGGAGAGTATCTTTGTAAATTCTAAAAATGTTTTCTTAGATACAGTAAATCCTAAAGATTATGTTCAACTTGAACGAGTCTCGACTATTTACCAATCATTAAAAGACTCTATTACAAAGCCCTTAAAGATGATTCTGCTCTATGGAAAACCAGGAACAGGTAAAAGTATGTTTTTAAGTAAACTCTATGAAGATCTTTTAGAAGAGAGACCTCTTTTTTTATACCAAACTCCTATTTTAGATGAGTCAGAATTTTATAAAAGACTTGCCTTAGATGTATGTTCTTTAAAAACAGATGAAGAATTAAACTTTACTCAATTTACGCAAATCCTTGAAAAAAAAAGTTTTAATCAGGTACCCGTTGTACTATTAGATGAAGCACAACTCTATAGTGATGCTTTAATGGAAAAAATTCGTCTTCTATCTGATACAAGACAGATAAAATTTGTTATTGCACTACACAAAACAGAAAAAGAAGATTTAATTGCCAAAGAACATTTTCAAACACGCATTTGGGAAAGTATTGAACTTGAAAACTCTTCAAAAGCAGAACTTAAAATATATATTCAAAAAAAGCTTATGAAAGCAAACTGTTTTGATACAGCAAGTATGTTTAATAGTAAAAGTGTTCATTTAATCTATAAACTAACAAAAGGAAACTATAGAGATACAAATAAACTACTCTATACACTCTTCGACATTTATACTATTTATGAACAAAATCAACAACTTCATAAAATAAAAACAAATCAAATATCAACTAAAATTATAGAGATGGCTGCAATACATACAGGATTAATAGATGCTTAATATAAATAACCTTGAACAACGATGGGTACGTTATAAATTAAAATCTTACATTCCTTATGTTGTAATTATATTAAGTGTTATTTTTCTAATAACAGCTGTTTATTTTTTCTTCTTTACTGAAATTAAAGTAGCAAACTCTAGTAAAACTCCTAAAAAAACCATACATACTCAAATAAAACAATCTACTGTTAAAACTCTAAATACTGTTGAGAAGCATCCAAATAATAATAAGCCCATTACGATTATCCATGAAACAAAAATCACAAAAAAATCTAAACCAGTGATAGAAGAAAAGAAAAAAATCCAACAAGACTTAAAACCTCAAGTTCAATATACTTCTACAAAAGCCAATAATAAACAAGAAACAATTATCCAAGAACAAGAAGAAAATGTTGTCTTAGAACCTGCAATGGGATTTTTAGAACATTTAAATGACAGCTCAACACTTACACCTATAAAACAAAAACAAATTTCTAAAAAGAAAATTCAAAAAAAACCTACCCATAAACGTACAAAAATAGTTTCCATAGAAACTCCAAAAGAAGATTATATGAACTATCCAATTGAAAAAAAAGAAAAAAAACAAGAAAAACAGATAGAAAAAGTAGAAGCAAATAATCATAAAAAAACAATTATTATAAAAAGAGAAGAATCAAGAAATGATATTAAAGAGGTTTTATCAAGGTTTAAAAATAATAACAATCCTGCTCTTAGCCTTTTTGTAGCAAAAAAATATTATGAGATTGGAGATTATAAACAAGCATATAATTATGCTCTTATTACAAATAAAATTAATAATGATATAGAAGAGAGTTGGATCATTTTTGCAAAATCTCTTGTAAAACTTGGAGAAAAAGACAAGGCTATAAATACTTTGAAAGAGTATATACACTATTCACATTCATCAAATGCACAAATTCTATTGGATGAAATCCAAAGAGGAAAATTTCGATGAGATATATCTTTTTAACATTAATAATACTAACAAATATTCATGCTTCTTTAAAACAAGAGATGCTTTCTCTCTATACGAACAAACAGTATAAAAAAGCTTGTCGGCTTGGATTCGACAATTTTTCTCATTTTAAAAGAAATGAAGAGCTTGTTTCTCTTTATGGATTTGCCTGCCTCAACTCAGACTATATTGACAGACTTGCTATACCTGTTACAGCATTAAAATCATCTCCAGAAGCACGTGCGAATGCATCATATTTCGCTGTAATTTTAATGCAAAAAAAAATGCTTTATCATTCACTTATTGATGGTTACAAATTATCTAACCTAAAACTTCCTAGTACAACATATGTTTTATCTAAAGTATTTGACTTTTATACCAAAGCAAAAAAGAATAAAAATCAAAACTTTTATATTTTTCAAGATCAAAAAGATGCTAAACTAAGTTACAAACTTTATCTCATGAAAGATAAAAAAGTTATAAAAATGGTGATTGAAGAGTTTTATGATAAAATGCTTATAAAACGTCATATCTATTGGTAAGGAAGAAAAGTGGATAGAATAACAACAGATTTACTTGCCAACGGTTCAATAATGAAGGGACAAGTAGATAGATTACTTGCAAAAGGAATAAGTGAGAATCTTATTTTAAGAGATATAACTCTCTCTGGTTTTATGACAATGGACCGTCTTATCCGTTTTATTGTGCAACAAATAAGAAATGGTGTATATAAGCTTTCTATAATAGATGATTATGACTATATCCCAGAGAGTGCTGTTTTACAAAAACTTGCACAAGAACTAGATCTTATGTTTGTAGACTTAGACTCTATAGATATGGATTATAACCTTACTGCGAATGCTCCATTAATTCAATTTCAAAAACATCATGCAATTCCAATTTCACAAGATGAAATGAGTGTTACAGTTGCCTTTAATGATCCTCTTGATATTGATGCTCAAGAGGCTATTCAAAGACTCTATCCTAGAAAAATCTTAAAAATAGCTCTAGCTACAAAAAAACAAATAGAAAACTATCTTTATAAAATTAGTTTAAAAGACAGTGTAAAAGATCTTGTTCGAAAAATTAGAGAAGAACTCAATTCAATTTCAACGTTAGAAGAGCAACAAGAAGCATCTTCAATCCTAATGCTAATTGATGTTGTACTTAAAACATGTATAAATGGTCGTGCAAGTGATATTCATGTTGAACCAACTGAAAAAAACTGTGTTGTACGTGGACGTGTTGATGGAAAGCTAACAGAGATGTTTATCTTTGAAAAAGATATTTATCCCCCTCTTGCTTCTCGTCTAAAGCTTTTAGCAAACCTTGATATTGCTGAAAAAAGAAAACCTCAAGATGGACGTTTTTCAACAGCTGTAGGCGCACGTGAATATGACTTCCGTATTTCTACTCTTCCTATCTTATATGGTGAATCTATAGTTATGCGTGTACTTGATAAACAAAAAGCTCTTGTCCGCCTTGAAGATGCAGGTATGGATAGTGTCAGTTATCATAAATTTCTAAAAGGTCTACAGGCTCCTTATGGTATTATTTTAGTAACTGGTCCTACTGGTTCAGGAAAAACAACTACTCTCTATGGTGCATTAAATGAACTTAGAAATGTTGAAGATAAAGTTATTACTGTTGAAGATCCAGTTGAATATCGCATGAACCTTATCCAACAGGTTCAAGTAAATGCTAAAGTTGGTCTCTCTTTTGCTGATGCTCTTCGTTCTATTTTACGTCAAGATCCAGACAAAATTATGATTGGTGAGATTCGAGATCAGGAAACTCTTGAAATCGCAATTAAAGCTGCACTAACCGGGCATATGGTTATATCAACTCTCCATACTAATGATTCCATATCTGCTATTCCACGTATGGCAGATATGGGAATTGAGCACTATCTTATTAGTGGTGCACTAGTTGCTATTCAGGCACAGAGACTTGTAAGAAAAATATGTCTACATTGTAAAGAAGAAGATGCTCTATCTGCATCAGTTCTTGAAGAAATTGAAGGTTCAGTCCCTGAAGGAACTCTTTTTTATAAAGGCAAAGGCTGTAAAGAATGTGCTGGTACAGGATATATGGGAAGAGAGATGATTTGTGAAGTTTTAAATATTTCTGAAAACCTCTCGACTCTTATTGCTAAAGGTGCTTCAAAAGAGGCTATGCTAGAACAAGCTAAGAAAGAGGGCTTTATACCTATTTTTCATAATGGTCTACAAAAAGCTATTGATGGAATAACAAGTATAGAAGAGGTCTTAAAGGTGGCAAAAGGATGAAGTATTTTTTAGTAACAGTACTAACTAAAGGAAAAAAAGAGCAAATTGGTCTCTATGCTGAAAATAAAAAAGAAGCAAATAATTATGCAAAATTAAAACTCTCTGGAATTATCATAAAAGTTGAAGAGGCAGCTGAACCATTAGAAATTAAGTTTAAAAGAATTAAAGCTGATCTTTTTAAAAATATTAAAAAAAGAAAAATAAAACAAGATGCTCTTATTGCAGCTATTCGACAATTAGCTGTTATGACTAATGCTGGTATTTCCATACATGATTCCCTTAATGAAATTGCAAGTGCTACTACAGATGAAGCGCTAAAAACTGTTTTTTCAAAAGTTGCTGATGATATTAACTCTGGTCATTCTTTATCTGCAGCAATGGAAAATTTTCGTTTTGAAGTTGGAAACCTAACAATTGCAATGGTACAACTTGGAGAGAAAACAGGTAATCTAGATGAAGCACTTTACTCTTTAGCTGATATGCTTGAAGAAATTCGCTCAAACATTATAAAATTTAAAAAAGCTATGGCATATCCACGAAACGTTATGGTTGCGATGGCTATTGCTTTTACTATTCTTATCTCTTATGTCGTTCCACAATTTAAATCTATTTTTGAAGAGTTGCATGCACAATTACCCCTTCCAACAATTATTCTATTAAAACTAGAATATATCTTTAATAACTTTGGACCTTATGTATTAGCAGGCTTAGCTGCAATTTACATGATTTTCAAATATCTTATTAATAATTATGAAGATATACGTTTCCGTTGGCATAAATTCTTGTTACGCACATACCTTATCAAAAATATAATAAAATTTTCTACATTAAGTCGTTTTACCCTTGTATTTTCAGAGTTAATTAGAGCTGGTATTCCAATTGCTGAAGCATTAGATACTGCTATAGATATGATTGACAACTTACCATTAAAGAAAAAATTACAATCAGTAATTTTAACAGTTGAAAAAGGTGGAGCACTTAATAAAGGTCTAGAAGAAACAGGACTTTTTGAAAATATGATTATTCAAATGATACGAGCAGGAGAAGATAGTGGTACCCTTGATACTATGGTACAAAAAGTAGCAGAATATTATAAAATGCGTTTCGATGCCATTATTGATGGATTAAGTGAAGCCATTGAACCAATTATGCTTCTTATTATAGCTTCTATGGTTATTTTACTTGCATTAGGTATTTTCTTACCTATGTGGGATATGGGTAATGCTATTCAAGGAAGAGGTTAAACCTTCTTTCTTAACATTACGCTAACACTCTCCTGATACACTTTAAAGTATAGTAAGCAATATATTTTTTGCTTGCTATTATTCATTATCAAAAGGATCTATCATGGATGTAACTGCAGCTAGCAATTCACAACAGATGCAAATGCAGATGAGAAAAATGGATGGTTCCGGTGGTGGTCAAGGCCAAGGTCAGGGTGGTATGAAAGATATCATGCAAAGTCTTTCTACTGAAGATAGAGCTACAATGCAAGAACAAATGAGTTCTATGAGTCAAGAAGATCGTGCTTCAATAGTTTCACAAATGAAACAAGTTGATTCTACAACAATGACTTCGGCAGAGTATTCTCAATCTCTTTTAGATATTCTTAACCAAAACACTACTACAACATCATCTAGCACTTCTTCAGCTGCTTATAATTTTTCTGTATATGCATAGATTAAATTACACATCTTAAGTTTTTACTTAGGATGTGTTATTGGTCTATATGAACAACTCTTTCTAACTTCTCTAAAAAAACTTTCATCTCTTCTTTTGTTCCCCTAAGTGTATAGTGTGCTTTATCATCAAAAAATTTATCTATGGCTCTAATGCCATAAACTTCGCACTCATATTCTACAAGACGGATATCGGAGTATTTACACGATAAGGAGATAGTTATTTCTTCTCTATACTCAAATAATTCTGCATTCTCAATAACTAAATTCACAGCATCACTATAAGCCCTTACCAAACCACCTGTACCCAGTTTTGTTCCACCAAAATAGCGAACGACAATGACAGCAACATTAATGAGCTCTTGTCCTTGTAAAACCATCAATGAAGGCTTACCAGATGTTCCTTTTGGCTCACCATCATCACTTGAGTGCTCAACTATTTGAGAGAACTCATTTAAGTATCTGTATGCTGTAACAAAATGTCGTGCTTTTGGGTGTTCTTCTTTTAATGAGTGTAGTGTTGTTTCGTAGATATCATAGGGAATGAGGTGAGCAATGAATTTTGATTGCTTCACCTCCAAGGTAGTTGTAAAATGCTCTTTGAGTGTCTGCATTATGCTAAGTTTGTATAAACCTTCTGCACATCCTCATCATCTTCAAGTCTCTCTAAAATCTTATCAACATCAGCCTGATCTTCTTCACTGATCTCAATAGGAGTATTTGCTATTCTCTCTAAAGTTGCTTTTGTTATCTCAACACCTAGATTTTCCAAAGCCTCGTTCATTGTACCAAATGCAGTATAGTCTGCAGTTACGAGAACCACACCCTCTTCTTCTTCTATCTCTTCAAGTCCTGCATCTATAAGTTCAAGCTCTAACTCTTCTAGGTCCATATCATCTTTTAGATTGAATTCAAAAATAGCTTTGCGTGAGAACATAAACTCCAAAGAGCCGTTTGTAAGCATCTCTCCGCCATTTTTATTTAAAATACTTTTGACATTTGCAACTGTACGGGTGTTGTTATCAGTTGCGCACTCTATAAAAAGAAGTACACCGTGAGGAGCTTTACCCTCAAAGTTTACCTCTTTCATATCTGCACTATCTTTTGCTGCTGCACGTTTAATAGCTGCTTCTATATTGTCTTTTGGCATATTTTCCGCTTTGGCATTTAAAATAGCCGTACGCAGTTTTGGGTTAAGGTCAGGGTCCATTCCACCCTCTTTTGCTGCCATAGTGATAACTTTTCCAAGTTTAGGGAACAGTTTAGACATTGCTCCCCATCTTTTTAATTTTGATGCTTTTCTATATTCAAAGGCTCTACCCATAAAAATAATCCTAGTTAATTTTTTCGCAATTATACCATTTTATATAGTTATTGTATAATTACTCCATGAAATTAGCTTTTAGAATAAAACACCACTTTTTCAGTGCCTTTCGAGAGATTTTTGTGCACCATCACGGTTCATTAGAATTCAGGGCAAAGATATTTGCACTGATGATTGCAGCGAATGAAAAACCAAAAGTGGAAAATTTTATTTTAGTCAAAGAGCTTGCTTTAGAGATATACAAAGGTGATGAAGACAGAGCAAATCTACTTCTACTAACAACAAAAGAGCTTGTTGAAAAAGTTAAAAAAAACAACGGATTAGATCTTGATCGTCTTATTGCAACAGTTCAAAAAGAGCTTAAGATTGTACCCCGTTATGCAAATAAGATAGATATAGAATCTTTACGAAACTTTCTACCATTAAGCAGTGATGATGACACCTTTGCATATCAAGAAAATATCTTAGAATTTTTAGAAAAACTGAAAAAAGAGACTCTAGAGAAGAGTAATACTTAAAGAGAAGGAATAGATAGAATGGACTTACAGACAAAAGCACTTCACGAGGGCTATACAAAAGATGCACAGGGGACTATGGCAGTACCGATTTACCAAACAACGGCTTATGAGTTTGAAGATGTAGAGCATGCTGCAGATCTTTTTGCACTCAAAAAACTTGGCAATATCTATACACGCCTAAACAATCCAACAACAGATGTTTTTGAAAAACGCTTTGCATCTTTAGAAGGTGGAGAAGCAGCTCTGGCTACATCAAGTGGTATGAGTGCAATTTTTTATGCTTTTGCAAATGCTGCAGAGGCCGGTGACAATATTATCTGTGCAAAACAGCTTTATGGTGGAAGCCTCACGCAAGTAGCTCATACACTCAAACGATTTGGCATAGAAGCACGATTTTTCAATGTACACAATCCTAAAGAGCTAGAAGAGCTCATAGATGAAAAATCAAAAGTGATCTTTTTTGAATCTTTAACAAATCCAAGTATCGATGTAGCAGATATTGAAGCACTGACTGCTATTGCAAACAAGCATAACATCTTGACAGTTGTAGACAATACCGTTGCTACACCGGTTCTCTGCCGCCCATTTGAACATGGAGCTGATATCACAGTACACAGTGCTTCAAAATATACAACAGGACAAGGACTTGCTATTGGTGGTATTGTAGTTGAGAGAAAAAATCTCAATGAAAAGCTCAAGAACAATCCTCGTTATGCTCATTTTAATGAGCCAGATGCATCGTATCATGGTCTTATCTACACAGAAACAGGGCTTCCTGCATTTACACTGCGGGCAAGACTCTCACTTTTACGTGATTTAGGTGCTGTTGTATCTCCATTTAATTCATGGCTTTTTATCCAAGGAATGGAGCACTTGGCTCTTCGTATGAGAGAACACTCTCGTAACGCGTTAATGCTTGCTGAGTTTTTAGAGGCACACCCAAAAGTGAAAAAAGTAAACTATCCGGGTCTTAAAAGCAATCCAAACTTTGAAAATGCTCAAAAATATTTCACAGATGGTCTTTGTAGTGGACTTCTTAGCTTTGAAGTTGCGAGTTTGGAAGAAGCAGAAAAGATCGTTAATGCGACAAAACTCTACTCTTTGGTTGTAAACATCGGTGATTCAAAATCGATCATCACACATCCTGCTTCTACAACACACCAGCAACTCTCACACGAAGAGCTTGTAGCTTGTGGTGTTCCTGAGGGGCTTATCAGAATTTCATGTGGGTTAGAGAGTGCAAAAGATCTTATCAATGATATTGCACAAGCACTTGATGCCTAACATAGAGGTGGGCTTAAGCCATTTTTGCTAAAATGTCACTAATAATTTTAAGAGAGCATACAATTTGTCATTGAACCTGCAAACATATACGGAACACTTTACCAATCCACTCTACTTAGAGAGTGGACGTATCTTAGAGCCTTATGATATCACTTATGAAACATATGGTGAGCTCAACGATGACAAAAGCAATGTCGTTGTTGTTTGCCATGCACTCACAGGAAGTCATCATGCAGCAGGCACTTATGAGGGTGAGAGTAAAGCCGGATGGTGGGATGGTCTCATTGGCAGCGGCAAAGCTATAGATACTGATAAATATTTTGTAATCTGTTCTAATGTCATAGGAAGCTGTTTTGGATCAACTGGTCCAATGAGTCCACAACACCCCTACCTAGAACCCTATCGCTATAAATTTCCAGTCATCAGTATCAAAGATATGGTAAAAGCACAGAGAATCCTCTTTGACAGACTTGACATTCACCGTGTTCATGCAATCATAGGTGGAAGTATGGGTGGTATGCAGGCACTTCAATTTGCCATTCACTACCCTAACTTTGCAAACAAGATTATCTCTATGGCAGCAACACATGCAACACAACCATGGGCTATTGCTTTTAATAAAGTAGCTCAAGAAGCTATACTCAAAGATCCTGACTTTAAACAGGGTTACTATGATCCAGAGATCATTAAAGAACAGGGCTTGGCAGGTATGGCAATAGGTCGTATGGCTGGACATATCAGTTTTCTATCTCCTGAATCAATGCGTGAAAAATTTGGCAGAGATTATAAATTGACAGATGGTTTATATGAGCTTTTTGGGAAGTTTCAAGTAGAGTCTTATCTTGAATATAACGGATATAACTTTACAAAATGGTTCGATCCACTTACCTATCTCTACATCACAAAAGCCATAAATATCTATGATCTCTCACGAGGATTTGATTCACTACGTGAAGCATTAAAACGTATCAGTGCAGAGACACACCTTATAAGTTTTAAAAACGATATACTTTTTAAGAACTTTGAGATGCAAGAGATTGCAGATGAACTTACAACCATTGGTAATACAAATCACAACTATATTGATATAGAGAGTGATTATGGACATGATGCTTTCCTCGTTGAACTTGACAAATTTGAAAACTATGTAAAGGATGCACTCAATGGCTAAAGAGAACTTTGAAGCAAAACTAGAAAATGCAAAAAAGATATTAGAGAAGCTTATGAAACCAGAGATCACTCTTGAAGAGAGTGTAAAGGCTTATGAACAAGGTATGAAAGAGCTCCAAGAAGCACAAAAGATGCTTCATGATGCCGAACTGAAAATTCAAGAGATCAAAGCTTCATAATGCGTGCAGCCGTACTTCAACTCAGCTCTCAGGGCATGAGTTCTACAAAATTCTACAACTACATCCGTATTGCCAATAAAAAAGGAGTTAAACTCCTTCTTCTTGGAGAGTACATACTCAATCCTTTTTTTAAAGAGTTGCAAAGTATGTCAGCAAGTATGATAAAAGAACAGGCAAGCCATCAGATAAAGATACTTAAAGAGCTCTCTTCAACTTATAATATGACTATTGTTGCACCTATTATTATCGTAAAGAAAAAACAGGTTTATAAGACAATAGCAAAGTTTGCACCTGCTTCAACATCCTACTATGAACAACAGATCCTTATCAACTACGCACACTGGAATGAAGAGAAATTCTTTGCAAATGAGATCAAGCCATTACAAACGCCTTTGGTTTTTAAAATAGATGGTTTTAAATTTGCTCTTATCAGTGGATTTGAACTTCATTTCGACGAAATATTTCAAAAACTGAAAAATAAAAACATCGACTGTCTCCTTGTTCCAAGTGTCTCTACCTTTGAATCATATGAACGATGGAAAGCACTTATAACAACTCGAGCTTTTACTCACAACTGCTATATATTGCGAGCCAATCGTATAGGTGAGTATCAAGACAAAGAGTTCACATGGAATTTTTACGGCGATTCCATTCTTGTCTCTCCAAATGGAGAACTATTGACGCATCTTGGAAATAAAGAGGAGCTGATGATAGTCGATATGAATCATGCCGATGTCATTGCCTCACGCAGAACATGGGGTTTTAAAGAAGCAATGAATAAAAGGAACTCATTATGATGCAATATTTTCACCGTCAAGTCCAACTTTGGGGACAAGAGAGACAAGAACTACTTCAGAAAAAACGTATCGCCATTATTGGTTCCGGTGGTCTTGGCTCTTCCCTTGCTTTTGCATTAGGTGCAAGTGGTATCGGTGAAATTCATATGGTTGATTTTGATGAAGTAAGTCTTCATAATATACATAGACAGATTGCCTTTACAATGGAAGATGTCGGCAAAAACAAAGCACAAGTCAATACCCATATACTCAAAGAGCGTTGTCCCTATGTAGAAGCAATAGCACATGAGACAGATTTTGAAACATGGAGCAAAAAAGAGATAGAGGTCGACCTCATCATCGATGCAACAGATAACCTACCTACTCGTGCAGCCATAAACAGCTATGCCAAAGAGAAAGGTCTGCCTTGGGTTTATGGTAGTGTTGAAGCATTTCATGGACAAGTAGCATTTATAGAAAAGTCTTCTTTTTCGGATTCTTTTAAAATCGTTGATAAAACACCAGCAGGTATTGCCGCACCTATTGTTATGCATATAGCATCCCTGCAAGCAAATCTAGCATTGCGTTATTTAGCAGACTTAACTGTCAAAAAAGACCTACTCTACTACCTTTTCTTCAATGATGAGGGAGAACTGGTCACACAAAAATTTGGACTTCCAAAATAGTCCAAATTTTACATTTTTACTAAAGAACACTCCCATCCATCATAAGAACCTTCACAACTATCACTCATATCTATAATTTGTAAAGTAAGCTCATCTATATCATAGTAAAACGGTACATCTTTACGATAGAACTGTACTCCATACATCGTTTCACCATTAAAAGGTACTTCCATCTCTTTTTGTGTCAAAAAACCCTCATTTTCGATCAGTGCTATAAACTTTTTACGGTTTTCATCACTTTTAAAATAAGCTTTATGCTCTATGGCACGCTCAAGTCGTAGATTATCACCCTGCTCTTGTAAATTGTCACATGCATGATGATTTGCAATCACCTGCCACTCTTTTACAGTCGGAAAAAGGAGTTTTTGATAGACTTCCCACTCCATATCTTGACGTGATCCATACTCATACTCATAGTCAAAATGCCCCATAGCAGCCGCAACAGTATCACCCCACTCAAAATCAAGCTTAAGTGCATAGATGAAAGTCACTTCACCATTAGAGATAATGCGCCCTATATACTTACCACTTCGCCATCGCAGGGACTCCATCTCAAGCCTATCTTCAACAAAACCGACATCATCAGCTTCTTCTTGTGTAACAAGCCCATCTTCTTTAGGATTTTTAAGTTTAATCTTGACAAAACCGACATACATATACTCATAATTTGGCAGTGTATCTGCTACTGTAGCATTAAAAGCCACCATTGCTTTTTTACCTTCAATAGGCTTT
>Ga0256843_1000911_pt1 | contig 24269 bp, 16 predicted proteins | sample AlvinellametaG_FD_191572 | JGI IMG/M metagenome (GOLD analysis project Ga0256843, IMG submission 191572) | Pompeii worm associated microbial communities from hydrothermal vent at the East Pacific Rise, Pacific Ocean - Alvinella | ecosystem: Host-associated > Annelida > Integument > Unclassified ... | reverse complement strand
CTAACGAAAAGATCTAACGAAAAGATCTAACGAAAAGATCTAACGAAAAGATCTAACGAAAAGATCTAACGAAAAGATCTAACGAAAAGATCTAACGAAAAGATCTAACGAAAAGAGTGCCAGACACTAATGCGTTTTAATGAGGATCTTTTTACTTTATAATTTATTTTCTTTGATGTATTTAGAAATTCTTTCACAACTAATGCAGATAATTTCTTTTTTATTTATTAATCGGATTGATTTTTGTTTGTATATTTATAGAAGTTATTTTAATAAAGGTAAAGAGGGCCTTTTACAGGCCGAATTTTTTGTTTAGTTTTAAAACGGTTCTGACTGTTTTATACTGAACGATTGCCAGAATTGCAATTAAAACATAGTGTGCTATCGAGTAGTTTTCAAATACGCCGTTGAATACAAGTCCCCAGTGTATAAAAAACATTCCGAAAACGAAAAAAGCAACCCCCGGACAGATAAGTGCGTATGTTGACGGGTCTTTTTCATCAGAATGGATATATGTTTCAAAATAGTTAACTTTTTTCATAATTAAATATCCGAATACTCCAATTAGTATTTCAACTGCAAAAATAAACCCTGTTAAAGTAAAAAGCATCGCTTTTAAATCCGCATCGTCACTGAAATGATGCCCAAGCCCGAAAGTGTCTCTTACAAGGGCAATTCCTACCAATGTAAAAATAGGTATTCCAATCCAAAGTGAAGGTGCTGTTTTTTCATCAAGACCATTATTTATTATTGAGTGAAAACTAAGGATGAATTTTAATATTCCAAGCAATATAGAGGTTCCGATAAAAATGAATGAAAAGAAAATACCAATTGCATTTATCGCTTTAATAGAGCTCATAGCTCCAGGAGCCGCAAAACCAACTCCTATCATTGCAAATGCGAATACTGAAAGTAGCTGTACGAGAGAGTTGTTTTCTTCCCACTCTTTGTTTCCGTTTAACACAAGCGGTATAAAATATTCGCCGAAGATTTTAAAAGTATAAGTTCCTACAGCCAAGAATGCAATTAACGCCATAGGAAACATATATTCAATTATATTCCAAAGCCCCGGTACCAGTGCGGCACCGAGTACAAACATTACGTTTATAGTCATTGCATACGTAAGAGGAATAGCCATAAACGAAATTTCTTTAAGAGTGCCTTTGGTTTGCTTGTAATCTTCTGTTTTTTTGAATTTGTTCCATTCTTTAATGTTCCAGATTAAAAGTTTAATATGTTTATAAGCAAAATATAAGATTCCTAACAATGCCAAAACGATTCCGGTTTTATTGAATAGGGATGTATTGTTAAATGTCTGGTAAATGTGATCGAATGTAGCAAGTGGTATACCTTTATGTGGTATGAGAAAGAGTAAATACATATAAAATGAAACTGTTAAACCACCGGCTCCTAGCGATGCAAGAAAGTAAATTGGAGTGTACTGTTTTATGTTTGTCATAAAAATGTCCTTTTTTTGTAAAATTATAACATAAAAGAGATAAAAATACTCTTTTTATTTTATAAATTTTTCTTATAACTATATTATATACGTTGCCTATTTGATAAAATTCGACAAAATTATTAAAGGAGCGGTATGAAAAAAATTCTGATGATTTCGGCCGCTTTATCGACATTGCTTATGGCAAAGACGGTGAATTTCGATACCGTTTTAAAAGAGAGTCTGAGTAACAACTTGGAACTCAAAGCCAAGAAACTCAATATCGATAAAGCCGAGGCCGATTTGAAGACTGCAAAAGGCTATGACTGGGGGAAACTGGTTTTCAGTGAAGAAATCAGCAGAAGCAACAACGCCTTGTATGTTTTCGGTATGAAACTTGAAAGCAGGGAAGCTAATTTTAAAGATTTCGGGCTTGCTTCATATAATCCGATGCTTGGGCCTGCCGCATTGTATGTGGAGCCTAAGGATCTGAACTATCCGGATGCAAGAAGCAACTTTAAGACAAAATTCGTATATGAAGTTCCTATTTTTACAGGGTTTAAACTGAAATACGCAAAAGAAATGGCAAAACTTCAGGTACTTGCGAATAAATTTAAGTTTGCAAACGACAAAAACAGACTTGCCATAGAAGTACTAAAAGCGTATAACGGTGCGGTTGCCGCAAAATATTTCATAAGCGCTTTGGAAAAAGCGAAGGAAACGACAAGCAGTTTTGTAAAAATGATTACCGATTTTAAAGATGTCGGAATGGCAACCGAGACGGATCTTTTACAGGCTAAAAAAAGAGACAGTGAAGTTGACGCAATGCTTACAGAAGCAAAAAACAAATATGCTCTTGCGCTTTCTTATCTTAGATTTTTAAGCGGGGATGATGAAATAAGCGATGTAGGGGATTTTAAAGTTATAGTTTCTCCGAATGCGGATTTGGATGAACTTAAAAAAACGGCGCTTAAAAACAGAAACGATTTAAAATGGATGCAAAAAAACGTAGAAACCATGAAGAAAAAGGTTAAAATGGACGCATCCACTAAATATCCTACAATCGGTGCGCATCTTGAATACGGATGGAATGACAACCAGTTAAACAATATCGATCCGGACAAAGACTATTATGTGGCGGCTGTAGGGCTTAACTATACTCTATTTGACAATTCTGAAAGAGCAAAGGTTGAAAAAAGCAAAATCGAAGCCATGCAGACAGCATATTATTATAAATATATGAAAAAAGGCGTAGGGCTTCAGGTGGAGCAGAAATTTCTTGATTTAAAAGCTAAAGCGGCCGTACTTAAAAATAAAATCATAAACAAAGACCTGGCCGAAGAAATACTTAAAAAATATGAGTTTATGTATAAACAGGGAATGATAAACATGACTATTCTTTTAATGAAAGAAGCGGATCTTAGAAAAGCGAGAGCCGAACTTATAAAAGCGAAATATGACGAAGCATTAGCCGCGGCTGAATTAAAAGCGGCATTAGGAGATTTAGTAAAGGAGAGTAAATGATTAAGAAAATAGGATTATTATCAGCATTGGTAGCGAGTGTATTCGCATTCGAAACTGCTACTGCCGTAAAAAAAGAGATTGATATCAAAAAAGAATATGTAGCGGATGTTTATTCACCTAAACAGGTTATGGTTGCTACAAGAGTTATGGGATTTATTAAAAAAATAAACGTTGAAGAGGGTGATGTTGTAAAAAAAGGCGATGAGCTGTTTGTTGTTGACCCGAGCGACATATATTCAATGCTGAATCAGGCAAGAGGTGCGCTTTTACAGGCTCAAAGCGGTGTATTGATGGCTGAAATGGCATATGCGGATGCCAAAAAAGATTATCAGAGATTTGAAACTCTTTATAAACACGGGGCTGTAAGTAAAAGAGACTTTGAAAAAATGAAACTTATGATGGATATAAGAAAAAAACAGGTTGATATGGCAAAAGGTATGCTAAAACAGGCTCAGGCAGGGCTTAGCATGGCACAAAACCAGCTTAAATACGCGAAAGTAAAATCTCCTATCGACGGTGTTGTTACAATGAAAATGAAAAAAGTTGCGGAAATGGCGCTTCCGGGTTATCCTGTAGTGGTGCTTAGCGATATTCACGATTTAAAAGCTAAAAGTTTCGTAAAAGAAGAAGATATTGACAAATTCAAAATCGGTATGCCTGTAACTATCAAAGTGCCGGCAATCAAAAAAGAGTTCAGCGCAAAAGTTTCAACCGTAATCCCAAGCGCAGACCCTGCTACACATTCATATATCGTTAAATACAGTTTTGAAAACACTAAAGGGCTGTTGCCTGGCATGTATGCGAAAGCTGTTGTAAGTATTGCAAAAAAAGAAGCGGTACTTGTACCGTTTAGTGCGCTTACTACAAGAAGCGGTATTGTAGGTGTGTTTGTTGTAGACGGAAATGTTGCGAAGTTCGTACCGGTAACTCAGATTTCTCAGGAAAAAGACAATATTGCGGTTAAAGGTTTAAACGGAGGAGAAAAAGTAATTCTTTATCCGCCTGCAAACTTATCTGACGGACAAAGATTATAGGAGGAGAAATGGAGCATCTTGATAAATTAAAAGCTCAGATCGAAGCTAAGAAAAAAGAGCTTGAAGGTAAAAAGGCCGACAGTTGCTCTATTGAAGAGTTAAGAGCGACTGAAGCGGAGCTTCTTGCTCTTGAAGAGGAAGTAAAAGCGAAAGAAAAAGAGCTTGAAGCCATTGAAGAAGAGCTTAGCTTAAACATTGCGGGTAAACTTGCAAGAACATTCTTAAAAAACCCTCTAACACCCGTAATCGCACTGACTCTTATTTTAATGGGGCTTATTGCCGTGTTTTTCACGCCTCGTGAGGAAAACCCTCAGATTGACGTGCCTGCGGCAAATGTTATGGTAGTGTATCCGGGTGCGAGTTCCAAAGAGGTGCAAAACGTTATAGTTGACCCTCTTGAGAGAACGCTTAAGGCCATGACCGGTGTTAAACACGTATACGGTATGGCTATGAACAGTGTAGGTATCGTAACAGTAAGATTTAAAATCGGACAGGATAAGGTCAGAAGTATCTCTAAACTGTACGACAGGGTAATGCAGAATATGGACAAACTGCCAAAAGGCGTATGGCAGCCTCTTGTCAAACCTATCGACATTGACGAGGTTCCTATTGTAACGCTTGCGCTTTCAAGTAAGAAATACAACGACGCTCAGCTGTACAGAATCGCACAAAGACTTCTCTCACCGCTTGCGGAAGTTAAAAACGTAAGTATTATAGGTATTAAAGGCGGTCACAAAAGACAGTTTAACATTATCATAAATCCTGAAAAACTTGCCGCTTACCATTTATCGCTCGGCCAGATCGCAATGGCGCTTAATAAAAGCAACGTGGACTATCCGTTAGGAGGGGTTGATAACAAAAAATACTCAATTCCTGTAGAGTTCGACGGTTTTATAAAATCTACAAAAGATGTTGAAAATCTTGTTGTCGCAAACTACATGGGAAGACCTATTTACGTAAAAGACATTGCAAAAGTTGAAGACGGAGTAGACTTCCAAAACAAACACGAAACATATTTCGAAGCCGGAAAAGCGTTTGAAGAAAACAAAGACATAATCGGTGAAAAACTCAACCAGGTTACTATATTCATCGGTAAAAAAAGAGGAACAAACGCGGTATTCGTGGCAAACGACGTAATCAAAAAAGCCGAAGAGCTTAAAAAAACACTTCCTAAAGACGTTGATATATTCGTAACAAGAAACGACGGTAAAAAAGCAAACCATGCCGTTAACGAACTTATTTACCACCTGCTTATTTCACTCGGAATTATCGTAATTCTTTTAATTATTATGCTTGGTTGGAGAGAAGCGCTTATCGTAGCGTTTACAGTTCCGCTTATTCTATCTGTCACACTATTTATCGGAATGCTTGCCGGACAGACAATCAACAGAATTACGCTGTTTGCACTTATTCTTTCATTAGGACTTCTGGTCGACAGTGCGATTATCGTTATTGAAAATATACACAGACATTTCGAAATCGGAGACAAGCCTCGTGAATACGCGGCAATTTTTGCTACTAACGAAATCGGTAACCCTACAAACATCGCAACGCTTGCGATTATTTTAGCATTCGTACCTATGTTCTTCGTAACGGGTATGATGGGGCCTTACATGCAGCCGATACCGTTTAACGTACCTGTTGCAATGATTGCATCGCTTGTAATTGCGTATATGTTTACACCGTGGGCGGCTGTTAAGTTTCTGCCTGAGCATAAACATGAAGAAAACCATGAGCCGTTTGATATCAGAAAAACAAAAACATACAAAATTTTCTATAACATTTTAAATCCGTTATTGACATCGACTCCGAAAAGGGTTGTGTTCTTTACCGGACTTATTGTTCTTCTACTCGGGTCAATGGCATTGCCGGTGTTTAAAATAGTACTGTTTAAAATGCTGCCGAGTGCGAACAAAAACACATTCAACATTACGATAGACCTTCCAAAAGGAAGTTCGCTTGACTCTACAAAAGAAGTGAGCGAATGTGTGGCGTCTATCCTGTCAAAAGAAAAAGAGATTAAAGATTTCGAACAGTTTATCGGAATTACCGGGGTAGTTGACTTTAACGGGCTTCTTAGAGGAAGCTCTATGAAAAGAGGTGAAAACATCGGTGAAATCAGGGTGAACCTATATCCTAAAGAAGAGGGAAGAAAAGAGAGCTCAATCGATATGGTTTCACGCTTAAGACCGATTATCCAAAAAGAGTGTAGTTTCCACAATGCAAACATCAAACTTGTAGAAGACCCTCCGGGACCGCCGGTAATCGCTACGCTTTTAATGCAGGTATTCGGCGGTGACGAAAACGGAAGGGTTAAACTGGCTGAAGAGATTGAAAAACTCTACAAAAAAACCGACAGGGTTGTTGATATTGACATTATGAGAGACAGGGAGATTGTAAAATATAAAATCGTTCCCGACAGGGAAAAAGCCGCACTTCTCGGAATCTGTACGGATCAGATCGCACAGATTCTTGGAATGGGGCTTAAAGGTGCGGTTGTAAGCGTTGCACATATTCCTAACGAAAAAGAACAGGTGGGTATTTTTGTAAGATTTGAGAAAAACGCAAGAGATTCTATTGAGGCTCTTGATAAAATCAAACTTATGTCTATGACGACACACAGACTTGTACCTTTAAAAGAAGTGGTAAAAGTTATCCCTGTATCATACGACGGGCTTATTACCTCAAAAGATCTAAGAGAAATGGTAATGGTTACGGGTGAAATGGATAAAAGAGGAAGCCTTTACGCGCTTCTTGACATATTCGGAGAACTTAAAGATAAAGGAATTCCAGGGTACAAAATTACATACGACGGAAATCCGAGACTTAACCTAAAAGCCGTGGATGAAAAAACAGGTAAAACGTATGACCTTATCTGGGGCGGAGAATGGGAACTTACATTTGACGTATTCAGAGACCTCGGAAGCGCATTCGGTGTAGCGGTTGTGCTTATTTATCTGTTAATGGTTGCATATTATAAAAACTTCAGAGTACCGAGAATCGTACTTGCTGCAGTTCCATTAACATTTATCGGGGTACTTCCTGGACATGCGATTATGAACTGGATTACATTGGCGTTTTTCGGAAGCAAAACATACTTTACCGCTACAAGTATGATCGGATTTATCGCACTTGCCGGTATTGTTGTTAGAAACTCGCTTCTGCTTATCGACTTTACAAATGACCTGTTAAAGCAGGGCAGAAGTATCAACGAAGCAGTAATAGAAGCTGCCGCTACGAGATTCAGACCTATTATCTTAACGGCGCTTGCTATTATCCTTGCATCGTTTGTAATCGTACTTGACCCTGTATGGCAGGGGCTTGCGGTTGCACTTATTTTCGGTGTACTTGCTTCTACACTTCTTTCAGTTGTTGTAGTACCGGTTCTTTACTGGAGATATCTGATTTCTAAACACAAAAAAGAACAGCACATCAAATACGGACTCGGAGAGGTATAATTTAAAATTATATCCTTTCCTTTTTCTCCATATTTGTTATAATTTTCCGCTGAACAATTGTTCATCTAAAGGAAAAACATGACCAACCTCTTTGTCAGAATGGCAAAAATAATTATTTTGTCGTTATTTGCGGCAACGTCGTCACTTATTATTTTGTATTTTATAATCTATAAGATCATAATCGACGATCAGATCGACAAAGCCAAGACTGCAACTGACTCACTTATAATTATGAAACACGCCCAGCTTTTTAATAACAAAAACTTTGATGATATAATGAACATTTATAGTAAAAAAACAAATATTTCTTTTGAACTGTATAATATTATGGATGATAAATTTCTGCCTTTTGAGAAACATTTTTTAAATAAACTGAAAAAAGAAAAATATTCATACAAAATCGACAGCGAATATCTGACGTATTACAGACCAATAATATTCGATAATGAGTGTATGCAGTGTCACGGCGGTGTAAAAAGAAACCATTTTACTGGTTATAGACCGGGCGAATTTATAGGGATCCTTGAAGCGAAAGTCCCTATTAAAGAGCAGCTTTGCAAATATAAAAAGACGTTTTTCTGGATCTTTTTGATTTTAGGTGTTTCTCTAATTTTTACGCTTTATTATTTTTACGATTATATGAAAACAATCAGGGGAGACATAAACACTATACTTCTGTTCTTTAAAGAAAAGATCCAAAAAGGCGTTTATGAACCTCTTGTGAAAAAAATGAAATATACAGAGTTTGAAAGACTCAAAAACGAAATAAACAGTGCAGTCAGATCCATTGTTTATTATAGAAACGAACTTATTAGAAGCTATTTGATAAACGATCTTACAAAACTTCCAAACAGAGCCAAACTTATAGAAGATCTGAACAAAGAAGTGTTCAATCTCGCCATTTTAAACGTTAATAAATTCAGGGAAATTAATGATTATTTCGGTCAGGAAATAGGGGATTTGCTTATTTCGATGATTGCAAAAAGGCTGAAAAAATATCCTTATGCATATCATATAAACATTGATGAATTTGCGTTGAGATTGCCTTATGATGATAAAGAGAAAAATTTTTCGTATGTGGAAAAAATTATAAACGAACTTGAAAAACCGTATCATATAAACGAAAACGAAATAGTGCTCACTTTCAGATGCGGTATGAGTAAAGCGAAAGATAACTTGTTAACAACGGCCGACGTTGCTCTTGAATATGCTAAAAGATCAAGAAAAAAATGTCTTTGCTTTTGTGAAATAAAAAACAAATTAAAAGAGTTTGAGAAAAACCTTAAAATGCTCAATATTCTCGTAAAAGCGATTAAACACGGAAGAATCAAGGTCTTTTACCAGCCGATTGTAGATAACAGAACAAAAAAAACGGTTAAATACGAAGCTCTTGTAAGGGTGGAGGATGAAAAGGGTACTTTATATTATCCCGATGAATTTCTCGATATTGCAAAAAGTGCGAATATCTACCCTGAAATAACAAAGTATGTTTTTACAAAAGCGCTTGAGGTGTTTAAAAACAAAAAAGAGATGATTTCTTTAAACCTCGATCTTGAGGATTTTGAAAATGAAAAAATACGTACTTACGTTAAAGAAGTGATTTCATCTTTTCCCCAGCCTGAGAGAGTAACCATAGAACTACTTGAGAGCGAAAACATTACGAAGTCCATTTCATCAGTGAGGTTTATAAAGCAGTTAAAAGATCTCGGAGTTAAAATATTTATAGACGATTTCGGAAGCGGGTATTCGAACTTCAGCTATCTGTTCACGTTTGAAGTGAACGGATTTAAAATTGACGGAAGTTTGATAAAAAATATATTAAAAGACGAAAAATCACAGATGATCGTCGAAACTATGGTGAGTTTTGCAAAAAAAGGCGGAATGAAAATAGTGGCGGAATATGTTGAAAACGAAGAAATATACAATAAAATACGCGAACTTGGCGTAGACTGTTCACAGGGGTTTTATTTTGGCAGACCAAAAGAGATAATTTGATATAATTCGCTACAAAAAAAGGCGGAAATTGAAGTATCTTCTTATATTTATATCACTCTTTTTATATGCTTCGGATATAGTGGACGTTTACAGGTTTTACGGTGTTGATGATATGGTCAAACAGGCCGAGAAACTCATAACCGATAAAAACTACTGGCTTAAAAGACTTAAAAACAAAGATGTAACATGGGGCTATTACGAATCAAAAAAAGATATTCTCGTTTGCGTTAAATCTGAAAAAAAACTGAATATTTTCAAACAGAATGACAACTCTTTTAAACTTATAGATACAATAAGTGTATTAACTGGGCTTGACGGCGATAAGAAAAAAGAGGGCGATTTAAGAACACCTGTGGGTGTGTATAAATTAAAGGCTATTATCGAAAATGTCGACAGTTTTTACGGTCCTTTCGCTTTTGCGACCACTTATCCAAACATGCTTGATAAAATAAACGACAAAAACGGGCACGGTATCTGGATACACGGAGAGCCGCTTGAGGGGAGCAGGGATGACAACAACACAAAAGGGTGTATTGTAATGGATAATTCCCTGCTTGAAAAACTAAAAAACGAAATAAATTATCAAAAAACCTATCTTTTAATCAGCGAAAACACTCCTTTAACCGCTACAAAAGAGGAAATAGCGGATATTCTTGCGTTTATTTATAAATGGAGAAGCGCTTGGAGGGATAACGATTTTGAGCGTTATAAACGCTTTTATGACGAAAGTTTTAAAAAATCTGACGGAAAAGATCTAAAGCGTTTTCTTGATTATAAAAAGAGGGTGTTTCAAAATAAAAGGCACCAGAAAGTTGAAATCTATTTTACAAACATAAACATTATTCCTTACCAGAATATACAAAACAGTAAAATTTTCAGAATCGACATGCATGAAAAATATATCTCTAACAGTTATAAATACGACGGTAAAAAAGAACTTTACGTAAAATTCACCCCTGAGGGGCTTAAAATAATAGCGGAGAAATAATGAAAAAGTTTTTATTATGTATAGTTGCCGCGTGTTTGTTAAGCGCTGCAAACCTTCATTTCGGGTTTTATAAAAAAGACGGAAACATACCGGGAAATACCCTGCTCGTAATAGGGGGCATTCACGGAAATGAGCCGGGAGGCTATTACGCTCCGGCTTTTCTTGTTAGGTATTACCACGTTCTTAAAGGTTCTTTGTGGATTGTGCCGAACCTGAACTTTGATTCCATAATTAAATTCAGAAGGGGAATATACGGGGATATGAACAGAAAGTTCGCCTTTGTTTCCCCAAAAGACAGGGATTACCAGATAGTAAAGGATATACAAAGCATTATATTAAACCCTAAAGTCGATATGATACTAAACCTTCACGACGGTCACGGATTTTACAGAAACTCATGGCAAAACTCGATTTTCAATCCGGCAGCATGGGGACAGACCTGTATAATAGACCAGGAAAAAATACCGACCGGTAAATTCGGAAACCTCGGAGAAATCGCAAGAAAAGTTTCCAACTGTTTAAATACCGATTTGAAAAAGAATTATCATTTTTTTAATGTCAAAAACACCAAAACGAAATTTAAAGACGAGCAGATGAGGCTGTCTTTGACTTATTTTGCAATTACTCACGCAAAACCCGCCTTTGCGATTGAAACAAGCAAAAACATAAAAGACCTGCCTACAAAAATCTATTATCAGCTTAGGGCTATAGAAGAGTTTATGAAAATCGTAGGGATAGAGTTTGTCAGGGATTTTGATTTAAGTATCGAAAACATAAAAAAACTTTTAAAAAAAGATGATTATGTAATAATAAACTCCAATACGATTTTGCCTGTTAATTCCGTAAGAAAAACTATAAGGTTTTTTCCTTTAACCTCCCAAAAAATAACGTTTAAAAGCGAAAATCCGCTTGTAGCGGTGGTAAAAGAGAAAAATCGTTATGTCCTGTATGAAGGTTATCACAAAAAAGCGGTGCTTTTTCCGCAGTATTTTAAAAATTTCTGCAAAATTGAGAGTATTGAAGCTGAAATTGACGGTGTTAAAAAAACGGTAAAAATACCGTCTGTTGTGGATGTGAAAAACACATTCAAAGTACTCGGCAGCAAACGTGTAAATGTGATCGGTTACAGTTCAAAAGGCAATGAATCAAATATCCTTATAAAAAAAGACAAACTGATAAAACGTTTTTCCGTTGATAAAGATGGTAAAATTTACAGGGTTGAAATATATGATAAGGATAGTTTTTGCGGAATGTTTTTAGTAAGGTTTAAAGGAGAAAAATGAAAATTATAGTCGCAAGTTCGAATAAAGGTAAAATAAGGGAAATTAAGAAATTTTTTGAAGGTTTCGAGGTTGTTCCTTATTCTGAAATTATTGAACCTTTTGAGATAATTGAAGACGGGGATACATTCAAAGAAAACGCAATTATTAAGGCAAAAGCGATTTATGAGAGAATCCCTCAAAGCATAGTTTTGGCGGATGACAGCGGTATAAGCGTTCCTGCGCTCGGCGGAATCCCCGGCATATATTCAGCAAGGTTTGCCGGTGAGAATGCAAGCGATAAGGATAATTTGTATAAACTTATTGAAGAACTGAAAAAAAGAAACATCAAAAAAACACCTGCATATTACACTGCGGCCATTGCACTTGCCACACCGTACGGCGTGTATACGGCACACGGATTTATGAGAGGTGACGTAATTGACGAGGCGAGGGGAGATAAAGGGTTCGGGTACGATCCTATGTTTATACCTAAAGGCTTTGATAAGACTCTGGGGGAACTTGACGATGATATTAAAAAATCAATTTCCCACAGAAGCAAAGCGCTTGAACTTGCGAGTCTTATTATAAAAACTATCTGAATTTCAAAAACTCTTTAAATGAAGGCTTTTCTTCTCCGTTTGCTTTTTTTATACCGAAAAACTGCTCAGCCGTTGTGAAAAAGCCTTTATGGTTCGGAACGTCAATATAGTGAAACAGGTTTATTCCGATAAGATCGGCACTTTGTTTAAACAACGGCAGAATTTTTGAAAACTCTTTTAAAACTTCGGCCTGAAGTTCGGGGTCTTTGTAACTCGATACGGCAAGATAAGCCAAAAATGTCGGTTTTTTGTATTTTTTATGAAGATATGTCGCAAATGCAAGCGCCCTTAAGGGCGTGTCTTTTATGTGTTCTTTTTTATTTCTTGTGAGGGCTCTCATTTCCTGAAAAGCTATAAAATCGGAAATTTTTGCGCTTAACTGCATAGATTTCGAATATTGATCCCAGTTGGTGCCGTCCCATATGACGTCGTAATTTCCAAAATCCCCGGGGCATATACCGACTAAAGTGTTGTTGATTTCTTTTAATTCCACAATGGATTTTGCCTGAAGTATATCGAACGATTTTGAGTCGTGCATACCGTTTTCGTTGTATTCCGGATTTAGGATAACAATTTTTTTGCCTTTGATTTTTTTGAGATAGTTTTTGAATTTCTTAAGTGTTTCGAAATATTTTTTTTCGTTTTTGGCAACGAACTCGGGGGAAATATCATCGGCAAACCAGTAAAAAATAAAAATAGGAGTGTATCCGTTTTTTATGTACTGATTTACCGTTTTTGCAGGGTACCAGTAATCTTCCCAGTTTCTTGTTATCCATATGGATACGGCGTTTACGTTAGGGGTCTCTTTTTTCAGGAAATGAAAAAGCGGCTTTTGCTGTTTGTATTCACAGTTTTTATAGTAACTGCTTCCGTTTTTTGAAGGGCATGCGCTAAACTCACCCACACCTATGTAAAAAGCGTGTATAAATACCGCCAGGAGAAGAAGTGACGTCTTTTTCATTGTATTATCAATGATATTTTTGAATTCGGTTTTAACGTACTTATCTGTACGTCGGTGTATTTTCTTTTTTTGTTTTCGTTTATTATTTTAATTTTAACGTTGGAGAGTTCAGGCGTTATAGTTATGTTTTTGGAATTTGGCCAGTAAATTCTAAACGTGAAGTTTTTAATTTCAATATTGTTTGCGTTGTTTATATAAATAAAAGTCTGGTCGTTTAGCGGCTGCATACTGAGGGTTATTTTTTTGTTCCATTTGATTCTGTCGGCAATTTCCACTCCGTTAAACGGACGCAGGTTTTTATGTGCGTTTAAATAATCAAAATATCTTTTCGATACGTCAAGGTTTGTTTTATAGCTTAGAAGGTGTGTATGTACGCTTAAGGTGTATATACCGTTTAAGGCGGTTAGCATATTGGTTTCCTGAAGTATTTTTTGATAAATTTTTTCTTTGTTCCAGTTCAGGTTGATCAGATACACATAATCATCCGTCCCGTGTCTTGGAATGGTGATAAGACCTTTATGCTCCTGTGTGGGCAGCATATAGGCTTTTGTTTTTTCCATGATATATTCATACCCGGCTTCTCTTAAGACTTTTTCCATCGTTTTGTCTATTTCTTCTCTTGGAGGTCTGAAACCGTAGATTTTTTTACCGGTGATTTCTTCAAGTACTTTTTTTGAGCCTATTATCTCTTTTTCCACTTTTTTAAGAGGGGCTCCCTGTATTTTTGAGTGCATGTAGCTGTGCGATCCTATTTCTACATTGTCAAACTGTGCGGCTTCTTTTGTGATTTTTTTATTTTTAAGTGCAAGGTTTGCTACACAAAAGAGGGTTACCGGAATGTGTTTTTCGTTTGAGAGCTTCGCAAAGTGTATCATGTTTTCAAATTTGAATTCGGTATCCTCAGAGATAAATACTGCGTTTTTGGAATCTAAAAACGGGTATTTGGCGATAGTGTAGTCGTTTTTGAAATAGTTGTAGATATTGTTGATGTATCTTTTAAAAAGTGATTTTGGCATATCCAAAAAAGCATATCCAGGCAGTGAAAAATAAAACCACTTTCCTTTGTCGTAAAAACCGTGCCAAATAACCCCTGCTGAATTTACATCAAGCATTTTATCCGCAACGATAGGCGTTGAAGTCATTTCCCAGTTGGTAAGTATGGCATCGGGTGTGTAGTCTGATTTAAACAGAGGAATTGTGTCGTTCGTGTATAAAATAAGGTCGTGTCTTGAGTCGTTGTCCCCAAGGCTTATTGGCGATAAAATTTTAGGTGTGTAGAAGTTCGATTCGTTGTTGTATGTGTTTGATTCGAAGAGGTATTTTAATTTGGTGAGTGTTTCTATGTTTTCTGCTTTTACGAATTTTTTGTCCGAAAAGAATCCGAAATGGTAGTTAAATATTAAATTTCCGCCTTTTTTTAAAAAATTCTCAAGCCTGAACATTGTCGAATGCGAAACATAATATACATCCAGGGCTATTAAAATGTCGTTTTTGCTTAACGAATCTATTTCATCTTCGTTGATTCTTTTAACGTTGTAATTCATTGATTCGAGTCTTTGGGAAAACTTATCGAGTATTTTTTTATAAAGTTGGGTGGATGTGTTTATACTCGTTAGATAATTTTCGTTTTCCGATGATTCCAAAATATATATTGTCTTATCGCTTTTATTGAAATAAAAAAACGAATTGTTGTCTTTTGGAATCAGCTGAAAAAATATATAACCCGATATGCTTACTATCAGTAAAAACGCTATTATTAACTGTAAAGCGCCAAGATGCGGATTATTCTTCAAAGAAAACGTATTTGTCGCCTGTTTCATTCAGTACCTCTTCATATAATATTTTTTGATTAAATTTGTTTTTTTTGCTTTCTCTGCTTTTGTATAAGAAGTATGCGATGATACCAAATACAAGCGTAATAATCGTAATAACGAGTATTAGCATTGCAAGAAACGATAATATATTCATAAATTTCCTTTCCTTTCGAGTTTACCCCAGCTCATTTCTATACCGAACCACTCTTCGAATGTCGATAATATTTTGGCTATGTTTATTATTTCTATAAAAAAGAGTCTGTAATATATCGCATAGAATATTAGCGAAATTCTCTCTCCTGTTACAAGTACACAGTAAAGCGCTCCTGTAATGTCAAGAATCGTAAACATGCTCCACCAGTAAAATATAAGTATACTAAACCCGGATGTTAAAGAGACATAAATAATAAACATATTCGTCCATATATCCATAAACGGCCAGAAGACCGATTCAAACAGCATATACCACATAGTAAATGTGGCTGATGGGTTGATTTTGAAATGCCAAAGGAGCGATTTGTGCTTTTTGATTGCCTGAAGGATTCCTCTTGTCCATCTGTATCTCTGTTTTATTAAATCAAGAAGCGAATCCGGTGCTTCGGTGTATGCGACCGCTTCAGGTTCGAAATCGATTTTATATCCTTTTGCGATTAATTTAAGCGTAACGTCGCAGTCTTCGGCAAACGTGTCGCTGTCATACAGTCCCACGTCGTAGAGTGCTTTTTTTCTAAACATACCTATAGGCCCGGGTATAATGTTTACAAGTTTTAAAAAGGCCTGTCCGTTTCTTACCATATTAAGCCCTTCGATATATTCAAGGGCCTGAAGTTTTGTCCACAGGTTGTTTTGGTTGCTTACATAAACTGACCCTGCAACAGCCGCTATTTCTTCATCTGCAAAATATCTGCTCATTAAAAGAACCGCATTGTTGTCAAGTTTCGAGTCCGCATCCACAACCATTATAAGCGAGCCTTTTGAGTTAACGATTCCGTGGTTTATCGCTTTTGCTTTTCCTCCGTTAGGTTTGGTAAGAACCCTTAATGATCTGCTTCCGTTGTCAAATTCGTATTTTTTCGCTTTGATGTACGTCATGTCCGTCGAACCGTCGTCGACTACGAGTATTTCAAGGTTGGGATATGTCTGCTCAAGAAGTGATTTAATTGATGTTTCGATAACGACTTCTTCGTTATAAGCGGGGACTATAATTGTGATTTTATTGGTTGTTGGGATTTTTCTTAAGTCTACGTTTCTTGATGATTTGAATATCAGTTTTAAAATGGAAAAAAACAGCAAAAACATGTATCTTAAAATAATTATCGTAGTAAAAAAGAGTATAAGCCCTGAGCCGATTTTTACAAATATGTTTTCTATATTGAAAAAATCGTTGTAAAAGCTGTAAAGCACAAATCCTAAAAGTCCGATAAGAATCAGACTGACTGCAATTATTAATACGCTTCTCACCACACTTTCCCCGCATTTATCTGACATTCAAAACTTCTGTAATCCGTATTTTTGGCAAGTGCCGATGTGTTACTGTATTCACACCAGCCGTTTAAAATTATGTTTTTTTCGTTTATATAATCAGCTTTGAGTTTTATTTTATACACGTACGTTTCATCCCAGAAGCTGTAACCGATCCCCGGTTTTATCATTATGTTAAACGGTTGAATCGTCTTATATACTTTTACTCCTATGATATTGGTATCGGTTTTTTCAGGTGAATAATAACATTTTGTCGGTTTAGAGTTAAACTGGTACCATCCTGAAAAATACAAAACCACCGGTGTGTTTTTATATGTGTAAGTTTTAATGTCGTATTCAAGCTGAGGTGTTATAACTTGGTTTTCGTCGTCTACTTTTTCGTAAGCCAGGGACCACCAAAGGCTTCTTGGATCTTTTATCAGTTTATATCCTGTAAGTTCAGCTTTTATTCTTGTATGCTCCGTACTGCAAACCGATCTTCTTGAATAAACCATATTGTGTTTATTCAGTTTAAACGTTATTCCTGGAAGTATGTTTGAGTATTCAAAATCCCAGCCGTATGTCTCTTTGCCGCTTTTGTCGATAAAAACATCAAATAAAAAAGGGCTTTTTTTAATGCCTATTCCGTAATAAAACCCGTTTTTATTTGATGTCTGTTTTAGGTTGTAATCCCTGTAAAAAATAAAAGGATAAAAATCGGTAGAATCTATCCTGTGGGAGAGCATAATGTATTTCGTCCACATTTTTGTGTTTTGATTGTCTTCGAAATAGTTTATGTAACCGAAAATTTTCCAGTTGTAAAAGTTTTGCGAAACTTTTTTAAGATCGTGCGGGATGACGGAGTTTTGCGTAGCCTGTTTTTCTTTCATTTTAAGAAGATCAAGAGCTGTTTCTTCTTTTTTTAGCTTTGTTTTCAGGTTCGGGAGGACTATGTCCTCTTTTTTAATGTCTTTAAATTTAGGGTTTTTTTTTACTGCGACTTTTTCTTTGAGGATTACTTTTTTCTTTTTTTCTTTTTGCTGCTTGATTATTTCAAGGTTTTGTCTTATATATTTTTCAAGCGAGTTGTTCTGGTTGTAAGGTGTGTAATTTCCTGGTTCCCAGCTCTCTTTTATAATTTTGCAGCTTTCGTTGTTTTCACATTTTATTTCAAGTGTTTTGTATCCTTTGTCTTTTTTCGGTTTGGATGCATATACCTGATAAAACCTGACTTTGTAGATCCCGTCTTTTTCACTTAAAAGTATCGGGTCGTAAATTCCTACGCTTATATAAGAAGCCTTTTGGAAAATAGCCTGTTTTTTAAGCCTCCAGTAGAGTTTGTCGGAAATGGATTTGTCATAAAATGATGCATATTTTTCAAAATCCAGACTCTCCCACGCTTTTTTCCATTTTTCAAGAAATTTGTTTAAAAATTCAGGCAAAGGTTTAGGTACGTTGTTTAAAAGTTCTTTGTAAATTTTTTCCGCTTCGTCAAGTTTGCCCGATTTTTGAAGGTTGTATGCGTAATGATACTCTATCGCCGGTGTTTTTTTATACCACATCAGCAGATAATATTCCCCTGCGGCCTTGTCATGCTGTTTTGACTGCTCAAGAGAGTATGCGTATTTTTCCCTTACGTCGTAGTCGTTAGGTTTTAAGAAAAGATATTCTTTGTAATAATCATTCGCACTCTTATACAGTCCCGCAAAATAAGCCCTGTCACCGAGTGCAAGGATTTTTTCGCTTCTTTTTGCGTAATATTCGTCAATTGTTGCGGCGCTGCTTGAGTTTACGAACCTCGGGTTTACTTTTAAGATTTTGGCTTTTAATATCAGGGCATCCTGGTAATTCGGATATTTTTTAAGTAAGTCGTCAAGAACTTTCAGGGCTTCTTTGTTAAAGCCGTTCCAGTAATATCTTTTTGCAAGTTCGAGATATGCTTCTTTTGTGTTTTTGTTGTTTGCGTAATATTCTAAATTTCCGAAACCTTTATAATAGTTTTTAAGCTGCAGGTATATATCGCCGAGTGTTTTATACACTTCTATTTTCTCAGGGTGCATTTTGAGGTATTTTTCATAATAGTAAGCCGATTTTTCATAATTTTTTATCATATAGTTGTAATCGGCAAGTTTTAGTATGTACTCTTCGTTGTTTGGGTCTTTTTTGAGCAGCTTTTCATATTTCGCAATAAGAGGTTTTACGTTTTTGTTTAAAACCATCAATGCTTCTTTTGCTTCTTCATCCTGAGGGTTTTGTTTCAGGATGGAGCTGAATATCTGTTTTGCCTTTTCATCTTTCCCCTGCCACAGTGCTATGTATCCGAGCATTTTTTTTGCTTCGTATTTTTGTTGAGGGTTTCCGTGTTCGTATACATCGCTTAAAAAGAGCGCCGCTTTGTCATATTCCCCCTGCCATGCGAGAATTTTACCGAATAGAAGTTTTGCACTCATATCGTTTGTGTTTTGAAATTCGCTTAAATATTTCAGCGCTTCGTCGTTTTTACCGCTCCAGCTTAATAGTTTTGCGAGGAATATTTTCGCTTTTTTGTCGTTAGGATGTTTTTTTATGTAGTCTTTGACAAGTTTTATCGCTTTATCGGGAGAGTGTTGGAACTCAAGATATGCGAGTGCCTGCAGGTTTTCGAAGTTAGGGTTTTTTTCATAGCGTTTTTTTAATTCGTTAAGTCTTTTTTCTTTGATCTGTTTGATTCTTTTTTCATATTTTTCAGCCGTTTTCGGATGTGTTCTTTTAAGTGAAAGTATAAGTTTTTGAGCAGAGTCTATTTCACCGAGGTAAAAATATATATCAAGCAGTTTTTGTGCGTATTCCGTTTTGCCGGTTGTCTGATAAAGGGTTTGGAAATATCTTTTTGCGTTTTTGTAATCACCTTTGTAGTACAGGTCATATGCTTTTATTTCATAAAAATCAAGAGACTTTTTATTTTTTACGTGCTGTAAAATCTCCAGTGAAAGGTCGTATTTACCTTCCCACATCGCCACTCTTGCAATTTTCAGTTTGCTGCTTTCGTTTAGTTCATCCGTTTTGTTTAGGGATTTTAAAGTTTTGTAAAGTTTCAAAAGATCTTTGTATTTGCCTTTTTCATAAAGCTCGTCAACGCCTTTATTAATATCGTCGTGTTTATTTATAAACTCATCGTAAAAGTAAAGTGAGTTAATTTTGTTTTTCAGTTTTTTTGCGTATTTGTTGTTCGGGTCTTTTTTTAATACTTCATTAAGGTATTTCTGGGCTTTATCGTATTTTTTATGTTCAACATAATAACTTGCTACAACAAGTCTGTTTTGCAGATCGTCAGGGTTGTTTTGGAGCTGCTTTTCCAAAGAAGTTATATCTATCTCAAGCCCCCAAGAGAATATACATATAAGTATAATGATTAATTTTTTCATTTACATATCTCCTCTTTGTGTTCAGGCCATTCTGTGGCTTCGTATATTTGTATTTCCGGTTTGTTTTCAAAAAGTTTTTCAATAACTGGCTGGATGTTTCTTTTTCTGATGTTAATAAGACATAGTATATACTCTTTGTTCTTGTCGTCGTAATATATGATATCCGTACTTCTTAGTTTTTTTCTGACATCTTCAGGTTTTAGGTCGGATTTGAATTTCAATACGGTAAAAAAGATCTTTTCTTCAAACATCGAATCAACCACGTCACAAAAATGAGGCAGGTTGTGTACGATTTTGTTTTTGATGAGTTTGTTAAGAACGCTTGTATAAAAATTCATCCCAAGCATTTTTTCTATTTCGAGTATGTATTCTCCGAGCATAAAGTTTAACGGAAACATTTCATAACATCCGGATTCGAGCGCTTTCATTTTATCTTCTGTTCTTACATATTCAGATTGTGTTATATAAATCAGTTTTGCGTTTATTTTTTGTTGTTTTATGGTGTTACACACGCTCAAATCAAGTTTGTCGTCTTTGGGGTTGTATATGATAATGTCCGGTCCGCTTAAGATTTTATTTATAGTATCCGACATACTTGTCGCAACATCGATAAAAAACCCTTTTTGTGAAAAAATATATCTGTGAAGGGATATTAGTTCTTCTTTATCGGTGATTAAAAGTATATGAATGCTTTTTGAAACCTTTACGTCCTGCTCAACGGGTTTAATTATAAGCTGGTCGTTTTTGTATATAAAATAATATTTGTCAGGTTTAACTGGAAAGATAGAGTTTTTTATATATAATATTCTTTCTTTTTCTTTTTTGATTTCAATGTTAAGGTCGCTGAAATCCTCAATGGTTTCTATAATTGTTTCGTTTTCGTCGTTTGGTACGGCCGTAATGAAGAGTTTGCATTCAAACTCCTCTTTTAGGGCTATCAGTTTTTCCATAAAAATCGAAGTGTTATCCGACATATGAAGCCCGAAAATCATATCGAGTCTGTGGAAGATAATATTTTTCGGATTGTGCTCTTTTATGGCTCTTTTTATATCCTCGAGCAAAAAATCGTATCCGTATTTGATTTTGTAATCAAGCCAGTCTTCTTTGAGTGTTAAATATTTCATTTTGCTCAATGCGGACTGTACGTTGTCGTCTTTCAGGTTTGATATTGCGCTTATTCTTTTAAGGAATATCGGTTTTTGGTATGCTGAAAACACAAGCGTGTCTTCGTTTTTGCATCTGCTGAGGGCAAGGGTGAGTTTACCCTGCTTTTTGCCGCCTTCTATGAGGATTATTTCGGACTTGTTTATTATGTCGTCAAACATCATTGTAATCCTTTTAACTGTTCTTCAAAATAGTGTATTAAAAATTTATTTTTTTCTTTTTTTTGAATTTTTATCATATATTTAAGTGCCTGTATATTTTTCGGGTTAAGCTCCAGAGCTTTATACAGATACTGTTTGGCAAGTTTCATATTGCCGAGGTGGTAATAATTGTATGCGAGCAGTTCGTATTTTGTGTCGCTTTTTATGTTTTTAAGCAGATTGATGCTTTTTACGTAAAATCCGTTTTTGTAATAAATAAGAGCGAGTGTGTAAGCGGTATGGCTGTTTTTTTCTATTTCGTACGCTTTTTTTGCAAACTTAAGAGCCTGGTTGTATTTGTTTTGTTTAATCAGAATTTCCGCTTTTAACAGGTAAGGTTTGTATGAGTCGTTTCTGATAGTGGAGAGACTTATGTCTATCAGTGTCGTGGCAAGGGCGAGGTCGTTGTTTTTATACGCCTGAAGCGCTTTTTCGTAATTTTTCAATGAAAGAAACGTTGTTACGGCAGGCAGAGAAAAGAGTGAATCTTTTTCGGCCTGTACGGCGATATACCACTTTCCGTCACTGATGTTATCTATGTACATATGCTTTTTGGTTGTCTGATATTTAAGAAGAGGTACTTCCTCAAACTTGGCATCCCTTGAAAGCGTAACGGTAAAACTTTTATAAGGGCTTTGCCAGTTTATGTGGAGGTTGAAGTTTTTATCTGAGTATGTTTCTATGTTTTGTACTCTTTTAGGCAGTTTTTCTTTTACGAGATGGTTTTTTTTGTAAATAAGACCTTCGTTTTTATTAACCTCAGTGTTGCCGGAAATAATTTTACCCGCATATACGCTTGTTGCAAGTATCCCTTTGTCTGCCACGGTTTCGAATTCTGTTCCATGGTTTTTGATAACCTCTCCGTTTGCCACCACGACTATCGGTTTTGAAGCGGTGTTGATGTTTATATCAGCCTTTTGAAGAATGAATTTAGTTCTTGAGTTGGTATTGAAGATGTTTCGGTAGGCGATTATTTCAATTTTGTCGTCTTTATTGGCTTTTGCGACCACATTGTTTTGGAGTTTGTAAATTACCATGTTGTTGGATTGTTCTATTTTTATACTTTGAGGAATCAGACAGTAAAAATAATCCACGCTCAAAAACACAAAAAGCGCTATTGCGGACATTGCTGTTGCAAGCTGTCTTATTTTGATCTGTTTGGCGGTTTTTGGCAGGTATATGAAAAACTTGCTTCCTATATTTTTTTCGCTTTCAATAGCGATTGCTCCGCCTATTGATTCAATTACGGCTTTTGACATGTTCAGCCCGAGCCCTGTTCCGTGTTCTTTGCCGGAGGTGTAATATTTTTTGAATATGTTTTTTTTCTCTTCCTCGCTCATTCCCACACCGGTGTCTTTTATTGTTAAAAGGTAGCCTCTGTTTTCATCATGTACCGATATGAAAATCTCTCCGTTTTCTTTATTGTATTTAATGCTGTTGTGAATTATGTTCAAAAGGGCTTTTTTAAGCCATTCTTTGTTTGTTTTGATGTATTGGGCGTCTCTTAAATTGAGGTAGATGTTTATTTTTTTTCTTTCGATATCAATTTCAAGTTCTTTTACGATCTCTTCAATAAGCTCTTTTAAACTGAATTTTTCGTTTTTAAGGAATTTTGCTTTTTTGAAGCGTTCCATTTCAATGAAATCCTGGAGCATGTCAATTGTTCTTTCGATTGTAAAAAGAAGCGAATCAATAAGTTTTTCCCTTTGGTTTTCGCCTATTTTAGGGTTTTTTAACATAGAAATGCTGAATTTTATACTGCCCAGTTTGTTTTTAATGTCGTGAAAAAACACATGGGCAAAAGGTGTTTTGTTAAATCTGAACATGCTCCCCTCAATTATTTGGTTTTTGTAATTATAAAATCTTTAAGTGATTCATAAATGATTAAAACATTATGTAACCCAGATCCCTTTTGGAAACAATCACTTTTTTATCGCCTATTTTTTCTCTGACTCTTTTGATTAGAACGGTAAGTGTGTTGTTTTCCACACTCTCACCCCATACTTCCATCATAATCTGTTCGGGTTCCAAAATTTTCCCCCTGTTTTTCAAAAACAGCTCCAGCAGCTGTGACTCTTTTTTGGAAAGTATTATTTTTTCGTTGTTTTTTAAAAGCGTCTTGGAATCGAAGTCGTAGTAGACATCGTCCGTGATTTTATGCTCTTTTTGATTAAATGCCTTATTTATTCTAAGCAGTATCTCCTCATAATCAAACGGTTTTTTTATAAAATCCTCAGCACCGAGGTTGAATGCTTTTTTTATGTTTTCTATTTCTGTCTGGCCGGAAATGATCATGATTTTTGTTTTTTTGGCGATGTTTGGATGTTTTTTCATCTCTTCAAGAAAATTTCCGTCCGGCAGGGAAATATCAGCCAAAATCAGATCGGCGTCAAGATAATCGTAAATAGAAGAAAGAAAACTTTTAATGTCATAATATGAGTGCACTTCATAACCTTCACTTTCCAAAAACATTGTAAGTGCGTCGTTTAGAGTTTCTTCATCTTCTATTACGATTATTTTCATTTCGATCCTTTTTTACTCAATATACTATAATATTACAATATTTGGCTTTAATGATAATATATTTAACGCCATATTTTTTTATTTTTGCAAATTTTTTTTAAAAACTTTAGCCGTTTTTAACAACATCGGTAAAATTTATGTAATATTTATAATAAAATCTTTGCCGAAACGGATATGGCTGCCGTTTCGCTTCTTAAAATAAAAGATCTGAATTTCAGTTTTTCTTTAAAAAATTTTCTTTCTTCTTCACTGAATCCTCCCTCCGGTCCTATAAGGTACGGTTTGTCGCATGAGCTCTCGCATCCTATTTCCCTTCCGTCGAAATCCAGGGCATAAAAATCTTCGTACTTTTCAAAAAACTCGGCTGAAGAGTTTAGTATTTCAATCTCCATCAAAGAGCTTCTGCCGCACTGCTGGCATGAATTGATCAAAATCTTTTCCAGT
>Ga0256843_1000910_pt1 | contig 24287 bp, 25 predicted proteins | sample AlvinellametaG_FD_191572 | JGI IMG/M metagenome (GOLD analysis project Ga0256843, IMG submission 191572) | Pompeii worm associated microbial communities from hydrothermal vent at the East Pacific Rise, Pacific Ocean - Alvinella | ecosystem: Host-associated > Annelida > Integument > Unclassified ... | reverse complement strand
CTTTATCCTTAAGTCCTGCATATCCAAAATCTTTCTGTTTTATACCACAATACTCACTTAAAACTTTTAAAGCTTCCCAAGTTGTAGTATCTTTTTTTCTAAGTTTGCATACAAGATGTTCACCACTTCCACTAAACTCATATAAAGGTATCTCTTCTACTACAAAGTCACTACTGTTTTTTGTAAATCTCACATCTATTGTTGAGTGTGTATAAGCATATAATCTATCCAAAATGATTTTCCCCACATATATTTTTATATCTTCCACTAACAACTTCTGCAAAAACTGTTAGTGGAACATCATGTTTTTTTGCTATTTTTTCTATCTTATCAAAGTTCTCTTTACTACACCCAAAAACTATCTCATACTCTTCACCACTACAAAGTTCATATTTGTCTAAGTTTACTAAAAACTCAAAACCAACAGAGTTTATCTTTGATAGTCTTGATATATCTTTACTAAGTCCATCGGATATATCCATAGCTACTTTTATAAAAGGTGAGGCTTCATAAAAAAAATCTCCTCTTAAAACAGGAGTGATAAATCTACTATCATGATCTACACTTTCACCTTTTAAAAGTTTTTCCAAATCTTTTTTTACACATCCTAGTTTTCCAGTAAAAACAAGCAGATCTCCTATCTCTAAACCCTTTCTGTATATAGGTTTTTTAGTGTGTGATATGAGTGTTATGGATATGTCTATCTTGTCTCCACTTACTGTATCTCCACCTATGATAGTGATGCCATACTCTTTAGCCACTTCTAAAAAACCGCTTGATAGTTTTTCCATCTGTTTAGTTGTAAAAGAAGAGGGAAGTTTGAGTCCTAAAAGTGCATATTTTGGATAGGCATTCATAACTATAGCATCAGAGATATTTACAAGCATAGCTTTTTTTGCTATTTCTTTTAGACTTATCCACTCTTTTTTAAAGTGTATATCTTCACAAAAAAGATCTTTAGAGTAAACCCACTCTCCTAAAACAGCACCATCATCACCTATGAAATTATTCTTAAAAAGAGAGATTAAATAATTTTCTTTATCCATATAAAATAATAACATATTTATCCCAAATTTTAAGAACAGCTTTGATATAATCGAACTATTACAAAAAATTATACAAAGGACAGGTTTTATGAGTGTACCTATATATGAGTATGATGCTGTTATAGTAGGAGCTGGACTTGCAGGTTTAGCAGCTGCTAGAGAGCTTAAAAGTCAAGGGAAAAATGTAGTTGTTTTAACTAAGCTTCATCCGTTAAGAAGTCATAGTGGTGCTGCACAAGGTGGTATAAATGCTGCTTTAGCTGAAGGAGATAGTATCGAACTTCACGAGTTTGATACTGTTAAAGGTAGCGACTATCTAGCAGATCAAGACTGTGTTGAGTTTATGTGTAAAACAGCACCTGAAGCTATCAGATGGGCTGAAAGAATGGGAGCTGTTTTTAGTAGAACTAAAGATGGGAAAATAGCTCAAAGACCATTTGGAGGTCAATCTCATCCAAGAGCTTGTTTTGCAAAGGATAGAACAGGTCTTACACTTTTACAAACTATGTATGAGCAAACAAACAGACTTGATGTAGAGTTTAAGGATGAGTGGTATGTAGGTGATATCATATATGATGAGGAGACTTCTACTGTAAAAGGTGTTGTAGCATATGAGATAAAAACTGGAAAACCTGCTATATTTAATGCAAAGGCTACAATGTTTGCAACAGGTGGATATGGAAGAGCTTTTAAAATAAACTCAAACGCTCATGCAAATACGGGAGATGCTTTATCGATAGTTGCAAGAGCTGGACTTCCGTTAGAAGATATGGAGTTTGTTCAGTTTCATCCAACAGGACTTGCTGGAACTGGTATCCTTATGAGTGAAGCCGCTCGTGGTGAGGGTGGAAAGCTTTTAAACTCAAAAGGTGAGAGATTTATGGAGAAGTATGCTCCTGAAAAGATGGAACTAGGTCCTAGAGACTTGGTAAGTAGATCTATCACTCAAGAGATACTAGAAGGTCGTGGTGTAGGACCAGATAAAGATGCTGTTTATCTTGATCTAACTCACTTAGGAAAAGAAAAGATCATGGAAAGATTACCAGAGCTAAGAGACTTGGCATTGACTTTTCTTGGACTTGATATGATAAAAGAGCCTATCATGATAGCCGCGACTGCTCACTACTCTATGGGTGGAATACCTGTAACTTTGGCAGGAAATGTACAAAAATCTCCTACTGAAACTGTAAAAGGTTTTTATGCAGCTGGAGAGTGTAGTTGTGTTAGTGTTCACGGAGCAAACAGACTTGGAGCAAACTCAGTACTTGAAGCTATGCTTTTTGGAAGACATGTTGGAAAAACTATGGCTAGTGAAATAGATAGTTTAACTCTTCAACCTGTAAAATCTGAAGATGCATCTAGTTTTATAGAAGAGATGGAAGGTATCTTAAAGAACAATGGAGATGAAAGAGTTCCTGCTTTAAGAAAAGAGCTTCAAGACAGTATGACTAAAAACGCAGGTGTATTTAGAACTGAAGAATCTTTGAAAAAACAAAAAGAGATACTAAAAGATTTAAGAGCTAGATTTAAAAACATAAGAATAGATGACAAATCAAAAATATACAACACAGATCTTCAAGAAGCACTAGAGCTTGGACATATGCTTGATTTTTCAATGTTTATTGTTGAAGGGGCATTGGCTAGAAAAGAGAGTCGTGGAGCTCACTTTAGAAATGACCATCCAACAAGAGATGATAAAAAGTTTTTAAAACATACATATGCATATATGAGTAAAAGAGGTGCCATTAAGTTAGAGTATGGTGATGTTGTGCTTGGTAAATTTGAGCCACAAGAAAGAACATATTAGGAAGAAACTATGGTAAGTGAAAAAAGTAAAAAACTACTGTTTAATGTATTTAGATTTAACCACGCGACTGACTATCTTCCTCACTATGATAAGTTTGAGGTTGAGGTAGGTGCCGGAGATGTTGTACTTGATGTACTAAACAAGATAAAATGGGAACAAGATGGAAGTTTAAGTTACAGAAGAAGCTGTCGTCATGGTATCTGTGGTAGTTGTGCTGTAAAAGTAAATGGAAAAGCAACTTTAGCTTGTAAAGTAAGAGTTGATGAACTTGTTGAGATTTTTGGAGAAGAGCTTACTATTGAACCACAAAATAAATCTCGTGCTATAAAAGATATGGTTATAGATAAAAGCGACTTCTGGAGCAAATACGACTCTGTAAAACCTTACTTGGAAGCAGAGATAGATGAATCTCCAGAGAGTGAAAACATAGTAAGTCAAGAAGAAGTTGAAAAGATAGATGAAGCAGACTACTGTATCCAGTGCGGTAACTGTTACTATGCTTGTCCTGCGGTGGAAGTAAATCCTGACTATCTAGGACCTGCACCACTAGTACTTGCATATAGATTTAATGCTGATGTAAGAGATGGAGCTAAAAAAGATAGACTAAAAACTGTAAATGAACTAGGAAGCGGTATCTGGGATTGTGTTAAGTGCTATGAGTGTGCACAAGTTTGTCCTAAAGAGCTTAGTCCTATAGATAAGATAACAAAACTACATCAAATGACTTTCCAAGAGAACTTAGATCAAGACAATGTAGCAACTAGACATGCTGTTGGATTTAAGTGGTCTATAGAAAAACACGGTATCTTGGATGAGGGTGAACTTGTAAAATACTCAGAAGGTTTGATAGGAGTACTAAAACATGTTCCAGAAGCTATAGCTATGTATAAAAAAGGAAAAATAGTTATGCCTTGGGATATGCCAAAATCTAAAAATTTAGATGAGATACAAAAATTAGTAAAATCAGCTTCAACAGCTAAGTTTCAAGGGGGAGAATAATGGCTAAGTTAAAATATGCACTTTATACTGGATGTACAGCAAGAGAGAGTACTCCTGAACTTTTAAAATCAACACTAGCTGTTGCAAAAGCCTTGGATATAGAGCTTGTTCTTTTAGATGAAGCAAGTTGTTGTGGAGCTAGTCATCTACAAGATTTTGATGATATGCTTTCACTTACACTAAATGCAAGAAACATTTGCTATGCAGAAAAACTTGGGCTTACTATGGTAACTATTTGTAACACTTGTCAGTTAAATACAGCAATGACAAAGCATAGACTAGACAGTAATGAAGATCTTAAAGCAGCTGTAAATGAAAAACTAGCAGAGGTAAACTTAGAATATAAAGGGACAAGTGAAGTAAAACACTTTTTGTATGCTATAGTAGATGATCTTGGACTTGATGCGATAAAAGAAAAAGTAACAAATCCTCTAACTGATCGCCAAATAGCTGCATTTTATGGTTGTCACAACATAAGACCAGAGGAGCTTCATCACTCAAGTAATGGTGGAGAGAGTTCTTACAAACCAACATCTATAGACAATCTTATCTTAGCTCTTGGTGCTCAAAATGTAGAGTATGAGAGTAAAAACAAGTGTTGCGGATTCCATGTAGAACTTCAAAATCCAAAAACAGCAAACCGCCTTAGTGCAACAGCTATGCTTGATGCGATAGATCAAGGTGCAGAAGTTATGGTAACTCCATGTCCTCTTTGTCACTTAAGAATGGATGTTCAACAACACAATATATCTAAAGAAGCTGGTCGTGAAGTGCATATACCAGTTTTACATCTTCCTCAGATGATAGGATTAGCACTTGGTATATCTCCTACGGATCTTGGTATCCAGCATCATGTAACTGATGTGGCTTTTGTGGAGTAGGACTTGTCAAACTTAGCTTACATCGAACACTACACAGTGGAAGATTGGAAGCGATGGGAAGATGATTGGGAGCTGATATATGGTCATCCATATATGATGGCTCCCTCACCTATATATGGGCATCAGTTTGTAGTTTCAAAAATAGTACGAGTTTTAGATGAAGCACTAGATGACTGTCCAAAATGCAATGTTTTAGCAGAAATAGACTACTATATATCAGATGATACAGTTGTTCGTCCTGATGTTTTAGCTATCTGTTATCAGCCAAAAGAAAATATTACAAAAACTCCTGAGATTATCTTTGAAGTAGTTTCAAAATCATCCAAAAAGAGGGATGAAATAACAAAAAAAGAGCTTTATGAAGAGCAAAAAGTTCCTTACTACTGTATAGTTTATCCAGATAAAAAAGAAGCATTTGTTTATCATTATCAAGACAGAGAGTTTGTTTTTGATGGAAAGTTCTCAAATAAAAGTTATACTTTTGAAGTCAAAGAGTGCAAAGTAGAGTTTAGTTTTAGTAAAATATGGCAAAATTAATTCTTAATAAGACAACTTTTATCTTATTAAGGATATAATACCGCTACAAATCAAAAAACAAGGAGAAATCATGCCAACTATAAATAGATATGTTGATATAGATTCAGTTGAAAGAGAAGCAAAGAAAGATTATATAGATAGACATTCACCATTTATTTACTGTGGTGAGAGTGCAAAAAAAGGTGAACTTTTTGAAGTAAAAGTTGTTATGGGTAACGAATACACTCATCCAGATGATTTTGATCACTACATCTCAAGTATAGCACTATATAACGGTGAAACACTTTTAGCAAAAGCAGAGTTTATGGCAGGAGCTTTAGGAAATGAAAAAGGACATCAAACTGTTACATTTAACATAGTTCCAACTACTAACAAACTAAATCTTGTTGCTCAAGCATACTGTACAAAACACGGTATCTGGGAAAATGAGCCTGTAGTAGTAGAAGTTACTGAGTAAAACTTATAAGTTGAGGAGCTTTCCTCAACTTTTTTAGATATACTTTCCTTTATGGAAAGATTAAAACTACTAAAAAAACTATATCAACAAAAGATGCTGGGATATAGCTTTTTTGATGATATACAACCAACTAAAGACTTTTCTCAAACATCCACTAACTTACACTCTTTGGAAGAGTTGAAAAAAGAGGTTTTTTCATGTCATCTTTGTGAACTTGTAAAAACTAAAAAAAACTATGTTTTTGGTGAGGGAAATCAGTCTGCAAAACTTATGTTTGTAGGTGAAGCACCAGGAGCATATGAGGATGAACTAGGAAAGCCTTTTGTAGGTAGAGCAGGTGAGCTTTTAACAAAGATCATAAACAATGTTTTAGAGCTTGACAGAAGTGAAGTTTATATAGCAAATATAGTAAAATGTCGTCCTCCAAACAATGCTACTCCAACAAAAGAGATAGCAGATAGTTGTAAAGGATATCTTTTTAAACAAATAGAGTTTATAAAACCTAGTATAATAGTAGCATTAGGAGCTACAGCATATAAATATCTTACTAATGACTTAGATGCTAAAATAACCCGTATAAGAGGAAATGTGATAGAGTGGGGTGGTATAAAACTAATACCAACTTATCATCCAAGTTATCTTCTAAGAAATCCATCTGCTAAAAAAGATGTTTTTATTGATATGAAGAAAGTAAAGGCTATGTTATGAAATATATTGTTTTAGTATTATTGTTTTTTCAAACTGTTATATATGCTGAGTTTGTATCATCATTTGATGATGTACCACCTGCAACAGAAACTGTACTAGGTACACCTGTAGAAGATAGTGGAAACATCATAGTCCAGCCACAACCTCCAACTCCACAAGAACAAGTATTAGGTGAAGAAGTTACTCTTGATCCTCAAGGACAAGAACAAATGATTCAGAAAGTACCATATAAAGAAGTGAGAGTAGAAGATTATATAGGATCTGGTGAGTTAAAAATAGCTTTGTTAGTTCCTAAAAAAGTGATCAAAGGTTATGCAAAAAAAGTATCAAATACAATATTGAGTTATCTTACTTTTAGAGGAGAGGATTTTACTTTTGAAGTATTTGACAGTCGTGATGAGAGTGAAGAAAGACTTTTGGATACAATCTTAAAGATAAAATCAAAAGGATATAAGTATGTTATAGCTCCTTTGACAAATAAAGGTGCCAAAACTTTAGCATCTCTTGAAAGAGATCTTTTTATCTATGTTCCTACGATACATAAGTCAGATGGTATAAACCATAGTGGAAATTTTTATTTTGGTGGGATTGATTATAAAAAACAGATAGAAAAACTTTTACCTTATACCAATGGAAAATTAGCTGTTTTTATGGATAAAAGTTGGTTAGCACAAAGGTTGACATCTTACATACAAGCAAATAGCTATAATTCATACATCTATACCAAACTTATTGCAAATGCTAAAATAAATCCAAAATATATACTTAAAGGTAACAGCAGACTTCAAAATGCTTCTATATTTTTTAACATGCCTTTAGTGAGTACAGCACTTTTAGCATCAAGTTTTTCCAGTTATGACATAAAACCTTTTGGACTTTTTTCTACACAAGTAAACTACTCTCCACTTCTTTTTACCATGATACAAAGAAAAGATAGACAGAACTTTTATATAGCAAATTCGATAGGATATGTTAACTCTAAGCTAAATGATATAAATCAAAACTTTGGTATCAAGATCAAGTATGAATGGGTTGCATACTCTAGCAGTATAGGTGTTGATTATATTTTATCAAGATATTATAACATAGATCCTATTTTTAACGAAGATATGATAGCTCACCAGATAAGATATAAAATCCATATAGAAAAGATTATTGCTGATGAGTTTAGAAAAGTACACTAATCTTTTGTTAAAAAGTTTTGATTGACCATCTCATCTACTATCATTTTAAAAGTTGGCACAGCACTTTGTGATGCGAAATAGTGATAATGGTTTGGATCAGGTTCTATAACTAAAACACCAAGTGTATATTTATGACCTTTTTTATCATTTGCAAATCCAAAAAATGAACTGTTATATGATCTTATATAGTGTCCTTTGTGAGTTTTTTGAGCTGTACCAGTTTTACCACCAACTATAAGCCCCTCGGTTTTTGCATATTTTCCTGTACCTCTGTTTACTACTGCTTGTAAGATTTGATTCATAACAAGTGCAGTTTTTTTAGATAAAACTCTTTTGGGTTTTATAGGTTCTATAAGTTCATAGTCACCTTTTGTAGTAACTTTAGTATTTGCTATTTTTGGTGTTACGGATTTTCCTTCATTGTTAAAAACATTATAAGCTTTTAAAAGTTGAAAAAAGTTTACTCTTATTTTATATCCATATGATAGATTTGCAAGGATAACACTATTTTTTAAGTCAGTTACATTTGGGATACTACCACTTAGTTCGTAACTGAGATCTATATTGCTTGGTTTTGAAAAACCATATCTGGTAAATCCATCTATAAGCATAAGTGGATTTGTTCTTTTTGAAAGTTCAGTCATTCCTATGTTAGATGAGTGAACGATAACATCAGTAGCTGTTAAAAAGGGATATTTGTGTTCATCTGTTACAACTTTTCCATTTTTTAGTTTGTATCTACCGTTGTGGGTGTTTATGATTTCATCTATCTTTAACTTTTTATCTTCTAAGAGAAGTGAAAAAAAGATAGGTTTTATAACTGAGCCTGGCTCATAAATATATCTAATAGCAGAGATATTTAAAGATTCCAAATCATTTTTATGAAGCGGATCATATCTTCTTGAACTCGCGATACATAAAATCTTTCCGCTGCGACTATCCATAACGGCAGCTATAATCTCTTTTGCATTTAGTTTTTCTTTTTGAGAGTCAAGGATAGCTTCTACTTTTTTTTGTAGTTTCAAGTCAACATTTGTGATGATGTCAAAGCCGTTTTCTTTTTTTGTCAAATGATTTTTCTTATCTCTTATGATGATACCTCTACTGTCCCTTTGACCAGTTAGTATCTTATCACTACTGTTTGTTAAAAGGTTGTTATAATATTTCTCAAGTCCATATTTACCATATGGCTCACCATTTTTATCATATTGAACATAACCAAGATATGGTTCAAGAGTATCTTTTAAAGGATAGTTTCTTATCTTTTTATACTCTGTTACATCCAAACCTATAACTACTCCACCTTTTTTTAATGGTTTAAAAACTCTCAATCTCATAAGATCTTTTTTTAAATCTTTTAAAAATTTTGCTTTTGTAGCTGTTATTTGGTTAGTTAGTGTTATAGTTTTACTATCTTCTAAAAGTTTTTCTTTTATAGTATCTTTGTCCATACCTGTGTATTTTGAGAAGAGATCTATAAATACATTTATCTTTTGAGGATCCAAATATTTTTTGTATATAGTTGCTTGATATAGTGTTTTACTAGATGCAAGAAGAAAAAAATCACTAGTTTTTATAGCACCTCTGATGCCATAGTCGATGTTGCTTATTTTTAGTTTAGGAGTTTTTTTATCACTTTTGTTTATACCAAATATAGTAAAAATCAAAAAAAGTGTAATCACTAAAAATATAAAAAAAACTATAGATATCTTTACTTTTTTATTTGTTTCATAATCTTTTATCATGATTAGGATTATAGTTAAATAATTTTAATAATACCTACTTTTGAGTTACATATTTTTTATCAATATAACCAAGCTCTACCAATTTGTTAAATATATCACTAACTATTCCACCAGCCGCACTACCTCCATGTCCACCATGTTCTACTACAACAGTTACTACATATTGAGGATCTTCATATGGTCCAAAAGCTGTAAGCCATGCATGAGATCTGTGATACAACTTTAGTTCATCTTCACTCATCCTTTTCTTTTCAGACTGTGCTATACCTACTACTTGAGCTGTACCAGTTTTGGCAGCGATTCTTACTTTAGAGTGTATATGATGTCTGGCTGTACCTTTACTTCCATAACAAACATCAAGCATAGCTCTTCTTATAAATGGCAGATATCCCTTTTCAAACTTGTTAAATGGATATTTTTTTTCAAAAGATATATCTATATCTCCTATCTTTTTAGCAAAATGAGGAGTTACTTGATATCCGACAGCTATTTGTGCAGTTGTTAAAGCTATCTGAAGCGGTGTTACAAGAAAGTTTCCCTGTCCTATGGATGTGTTCAAAGTTTCACCTATATACCAAGGTTTTCCATACTTTTTCATCTTCCATTCACGGTTTGGTACTGTTCCAATAAATTCATTTGGTAGGTCAACACCAGTTTTTTTTCCAAAGCCATATCTTTTCAAATCTTTAGAGATAGTATCTATACCTATCCTAAAACTACCTTCATAAAAGTATATATCACAACTTGACTCTATAGCTTTTCTCATGTTTACATATCCATGACCGTGACTATTCCAGCATCTAAACTTTCTTTTTCTTTTCCCAACTCTCATAGTACCACTACAAAAAAACTCTTCATTTGTTGAAATCTGCTTAGAGTCTAAAAAGGTTAGTGCCATAGATGGTTTGATAGAAGATCCTGGAGGATAAAGACCTTGCGTGATCTTGTTTGTAAAAGGGTGGTTAAAGTCATTTATCATATCTGTCCAAGTTTTTTGGTCAATTCCATTTACAAATATGTTTAGATCAAATTCTGGATAACTTCCAGCGGCTAATATTTCTCCATTTTTTGCATTCATGACTATAACAGCACCACTTTTACCTTGAAAAATCTTATCTATATACTCTTGTAAAACTATATCAAGAGATAGAGTCAAATCTGAACTGATAGGCTTTGTTTGTGAAACAGTTTTTATCTCTTTGTTTGATGCTGTTACTATAACTTTTTTTACTCCAAGCTCACCTTGTAAAACATCGTTATAATACTTCTCAAGTCCATTTTTCCCTGTATATCCTATCTCTTTTGCTATAGGATCTTTTTTAGCCTCTTTTTTGGTTGTTTTACCAAGATATCCTATGATATGTGAGGCTACTGTGGATTTTGGATAATGTCTTTTTGCTGCAGGTTCTATAAAGATATCGTTATTGATAGTTAGTTTTACATAGTTAGAGATCATCTTATCATAAGGTATAAAATCTACTATTTTTATAGGTTTGTGGTTATATGGAGAATCTTGTTTTTTATACTTTTTTAAAAGCTTTTGATAGTCCAAGTCTTTAAACTGATTTGTTAGTTTTAAAAGTATGTTATGTAGTTTATAAAAATTTTTACCTCTTAGATGAGGAGAAACAGAGATACTAAATCCAAGTTTATTGATAGCTAAAGGGATACTGTTTGCATCTCTGATGATACCTCTGACAGGTTTTATATAGTATTTTTTAGTTATATTTTGATGAGCCAGTTTTTTATAGTATTCACTTGATTGGATGGTTAGATAGTATATCCTTGAGATAAGTATCAACATAAAAACAAATATTACTGCCAGTATAAAATTTACTCTATTTCTCATAATAAAACTACCACTATATCAGAGATCAAAAATACTATATAAGCTATATCAAGTTTAGGAAGTTGATAGTTAAAAATCAATGCAAAAAGAAGATTTATGATGTAAAATCCAAAATAATATATAAAAATAATAGCTATCTTTAAACAATTTTTACAAGCTATCGTTGCTTTAAGCTCACTATGAATAAATCTATAATAGATCAAAAAAAGTATTAAAGATGAAAAAACAAAAAAATCTCTATCAAGTTCAAAGTATGTTAAATATATAAATAAAGCAACTATGATCCATCTTTTTTCTTTTTTTTTAATATTTTCAACTATGTATAAAAAGATATAACCAGCAAGAGGAGTTATATATACATATATAGATGTTATTGATTCATATAGTATAAGTCCTATCAACAGAAAGATAGGTACTATAGGTTGATAATTAATGATACTTCGTTGCATACTGGAAAGTGTTTACATTTTATACAATCTGCCCATATCTTTTGTTCAGGCAGAGACTCTTTTGGGATTTCACAAAAACCAAGCTTTTCAAAAAACTCTTTTTCATAAGTTAATGTAAATATATCTTTAAGTTTTAAACTTTTTGCTTCTTCTAAGAGTTTTTTTACTATTTTCCCTCCTATACCTGTACCTCTAAAAGTTTTTTCTACGATAAGACTTCTTATCTCAGCCAACTCTTTAGTGTGTATATGCAAAGCACCATAGCCTATGACTTTTTCATCTTTTATTGCTATGGTATATGAGCGGATATTTGTAGCTATTTCATCATCGCTTCTATATAATATAGTACCGTTTGCAACCTCTTCTTTGACTATGGATTGCATCTGTTGTATATCTAAAAGAGTCGGTTTTACCAATCTCAAGCTAACTCTCCAAAAAGGGATCTAAATATAATATATCTTGCTTTATCTATGCCACTTTTTTTTAGATTTGAAACAAGAACAGCATTTGGAAACTCTTTTAAAAGTTTTGATTTTTCCTTTTGATTTAGTTTGTCTGCTTTTGTAAAGATCTCTATAACCTCTTGATCTGCTTTTTTTATCTCTTTTAAGTATTCTCTTACATCTTTATCAATCTCAAGGTTAGGGTGTCTGGCATCAAGCAGATGGATAAAAACTCTTATAGAACTACGGTGAGTTATAAACTCAGTTAAAGCTTTTTGCCACTGCTTTTTTTCACTTTTTGATACCTTTGCATAACCAAAACCAGGAAGATCCACAAGTCTTGCAAAAAACTCATCTTCATCTTTTGAAAAAGTTATGTCAAAAAAGTTTATCAACCTAGTTTTTCCAGGAGTAGAGGAACTTTTTGCAAGATTTTTTCTATTTGTTAGAGAGTTTATAAAACTACTTTTCCCAACATTACTTCTACCCATGATAGCAACTTCACTAAGATCGTTTGCTATAGCTTCTTTTATCGACGGAGCTGAAGTTATAAACTTCGCATCTTTTATTTTTATCATTTTTCCTCTACTTCAAATATAAATTTTACTGGTTTGTTCTTTTCTCCAGTAATATTTATCTTGTTTGATTTTGTATCTATTATAACTTTGGTGGCTTGGATTTTTCTTTTTGTCGGAAGTTCGTTTATATTTACATGACCGTTTAAGATATAAACTTTACTTTTAGGAACAAAAACAAGTTCATCACAACCACCATATAGTGTAGAATCTTTTAAAATAATAGAAAATTCTACTTTTCCAGAAGCTGTGTATTTTATAGGTTTGTTTTCTTGGTTAAAGTTTACGATAGCTTTAGATGCTTTTATCTTATCAAGATTTTTTGTTATTAGTACATTTTTGTTAAACAGTGTTTGATGTTTGTTTTCATCTGCTTCAAAACTGTCAGCACTTATTGAGATTTGAGTTGTTTGAGCTCCAAATAAACAGATAGATGTTATTAGCATAAAAAAAATATTTTTCATCTTTTACTCTTTTATATAAAATTTGTAGTCTATATCGGTTGCTTTTATTATACTGTTTTTTGTGTCAAAATATAGATGATCACCTTTTGCTACTATATTTTCAGATTTTATTGTAAAGTTGGAACTATCTGTTATGATAGCATCTTTTATGTTGTATTTTAACATATCCGTTGAAAGTTTTTTATCACTATATATGATGTTTATATCATGATGAAGTACCAAGATATTTGTTTTATCATTTAAAGTTGCCTCTTTTGATATGATATTTTTAGTTATATTTTCATCAAATAGTGTAGCTACGGGGTTAAAAAAAATTTTTTTGTTATCTACTTGTTGTATCTTACTGCAAACTAAGATGCTGTGAACTTTTGTTTTGTCTATCTCATATGTTTGGGAGTTTAAAAATTCTATATCTACCTTTTTAACTGATATCGGATTGTCTTTGAATCTTAACTCTTTTGAAAGAAAAAAGATTTCAAATATAAAAGCAAAAATTATCAGTACTATAAATCTTATGTCCAATTTTCTAAAAACCTTTTTTCAAGTTTATATTTTTTGATGATATACTCTATCATCTCTCTTACTGCTCCATTTCCCCCATCTTTTTCAAGTACTATATCGACAATAGATTTTATATAGTTAGAGCCATTTTGTGGTGTAAAAGAGATTTTTACACTTTTTAGCATCTTATAGTCGTTTAAATCATCTCCTATAGCCGCAACTTGTGAATAATCTATATTTAACTCATCCAAAAGAGTATCCAATACCTCTTTTTTGTTTCTTATCCCTTGAAAAAGATATGGGATTTGAAGTTCTTTTGCTCTTTTTTCTATGATTGAAGATTTTCTACCTGTTATGATCGCTACTTTTTTACCCATCTTGATCCAAGTTGCTATACCAAGTCCATCTTTTACATCAAAAGATTTGCTTTCTATACCATTTGCATCATAAGTTATTTTTCCATCTGTTAAACAGCCATCAACATCAAGTACTAAAAGTTCTATCAAAGGACACCTTTTGTACTAAGTACTCCTAGATTTTTATCTTTTTTTATAGCTCTTCTTAGTGCTACTGCTAGAGATTTGAAAGCTGCTTCTATGATATGATGTCTGTTTTTCCCTCTGTTATATACAGTATGAACTGTTATACCAGCATTTAAAACAAATGCCCTAAAAAACTCTTCAACAAGTTCACAGTCAAACTCTCCAACTTTGCCATCAACTGGAAGTTCAAAGTGTAAAAATGGTCTGTTTGATATATCAAGAGTTGTTGTAACAGAGGATTCATCCATCACTATCGTAGCTTCACCAAATCTTTCTATTTGATTTACTGGAAATATCTCTTCTTTAAAAGCTTGACCCAAAACTATACCCACATCTTCTACACAGTGATGAAAATCTACATGAATATCACCTTTACATTGTAAACTTATATCCATTTGTGAGTGTTTTGTAAAAGACTCTATCATATGATCAAAAAAGCCTATATCTGTTTTAACATCACATTTTCCACTACCGTAAGGATCTAAAGAAACTTCTATATTTGTCTCTTTAGTATCTCTTTTTATTAAACTCATATTAGTCCTTTACTACGATAGCATTTTTAAAATTTTTCTTTTTTATAAAATTTTTAGCATCTTTTGAAGTTGCAAATCTACCGATCAACAACTTATATACTTTTTTACTGTTTTCATTTTGTGCTGTGAGATATGATTTGTATTTTTTATCTATTTTTGCATATTTTGATTTTAGTCTTATAGCTTTTGATTTGTTATACAAAGATGCAATCTGCACAAAATATCTGTTCTTTTTTGCATTGAAAGATTTTGATTTTGAAACTTGTATTGTTTTAGGTGCTTTACAAGCATATTTGTTTGCACACTCATTTGCAGAGACAACTTCAAGCTTTACAGGTACAACACCTCTTTTTATAAGACCTATCTCTTTTGCAGCCTGATATGATAGATCTATGATTCTTCCACTTACAAAAGGTCCTCTGTCATTTATCCTTACTATTGTAGCTCTTCCGTTGTTTAAGTTTGTAACTTTTACATATGTATTTATAGGTAGTGTTTTATGTGCAGCTGTTCTTTTGTGCATATTGTATCTTTCACCATTTGAAGTAAGTCTTCCGTGAAAGTTAGGTCCATACCAACTTGCATTTCCTATAAAAGTTTCTCCTTCTATCGCTGGAATAGGGTAGTACCACTTCCCTCTAACTTTATAAGGCTTCATAGTAGATTTATAAACTGCTTCACTTGCTACTATCTCATCTGGTGAATCACTAGCTAAAGGTGCATCATAGTTTATAGTGTTGTATGTCTGCTTTGGAGGTATAAAAGGGTTCCTGCTACATCCGCTAAATAAAAAAATAGTTACTAAAACTAGAAAAAGTTTAATCATATTTGTCTTCCTGATATATAATATGGTCGCATTTTACTATATTTGAACTAAAATATACCTATTTTTCGCTTTTTATTTTTTCTATCTTTTTGGCTATAGATTCTGGAAGATAGATATAGTATTCGTTATCAATCTTAGGTACATAGTATCTTAAGATCTGAGGATTACACTTTTTTATCTCTTTTAGCGAAATATTGTATTTTTTAGATATTTTTGTTATAGATGTTCCCTTTTTGATAGTAACTTTTTTCAACTTTTGTCCACTACAGTTTCCAAAAAGATGTTGGGCATTGTTTTTTAGTATGATAGTTCTGTCAAATGCTAAAAGTGCAGAGATAATAATCCTTCTTATATAGTTTCTACTTTCTCTTGGTAGATACTTTTTTTGAGGATTTAAAAGAGTTAAAAGATCATCTGTTTTAGCTCTTTTTATAGCATTTGCCAACTTTGTTTCTCCACAGTTGTATGCTATAGCTACCAGATACCATTTTTTAAATCTTTTATGAAGATAGTTTAAGTATTTTATAGCTGCTTTTGTTGACTTTATAGGATCAAGTCTCTCATCTATATCTTTTGTTATCTTTAATCCCAGTCTTTTTGCTGTTTTGGGCATAAGTTGCCACAATCCTCTGGCATTTTTATGGCTTTTAGCATCTAGTAAAAAACCACTTTCTGTCATAGCCATATATAAAAATATATTTGGAATATCTGAGTTACCTATGATTTCATGAAGATTTGGCAAAAAGATTTGTCCTCGTTTTAAAGACATAAGGAAAAACTTTGTAGTGATTTGATCAATATTGTTCTTCATCTTATTGTATTGATAATCTTTAACAAAAGATGGATTTATATCTAGTGTATTTAGTATCCTGATCTCATCTTCTTTGTTGATTTCTAAGACTTTTGCATAAGTTGTAACCGCTAACACAGCAGTTATTAAAAATATTTTTAAAAGTTTTAAAATAGTTTTATACCTCCATAGAGATGTCTTTAAACAGTTTTAAACTGTTTTTGTAAAAGATACTTTCTAACTCCTCTTTTGGCATATCAAGTATCTCACTCAACTTTTCTAAAACATACCTTGTATATGAAGGCTCATTCCTCGTACCTCTAAAGGGATGAGGTGTAAGATATGGCGCATCAGTTTCCAATATAATCCTATCCAATGGAATGTTTGGAATTATATCGACTAATTTCTTAGCATTTTTAAAAGTTACAACACCACCGATACCAAAATAGAAATTTTTCTTGCTTAGATCCAGTAAAATAGGACTTGCATTAAAACAGTGAAGCACTCCACCATTTTTTTTATCTGCATACTTTTGTAAAATATCCAAAGAGTCTTTTGAAGCATCTCTTATATGAACTATAAGTGGTTTGTTGTATTTGTTTGCCAAATCTATCTGATCTATAAATATCTCTTTTTGTTTGTTTTTAACTATCTCTTTCTCTTTCTCATCATCAGGAAGTCTGTAGTAGTCAAGTCCACACTCTCCAACTGCTACACACTTTGGATGAGTGATATACTTTTGTAAAAAATCTCTGTCATACTCATCCATATCATATGGATGAACTCCTACTGCAAAAAAAGTATTTTTATGAGACTCACATATCTCTATAGCTTTATGTAAAGTTTTTGGATCAGCTCCAGGTATGATAAAAGCTTGAACATTGGCTTTATGTGCTTTTTTATATACCTCGTCCAAATCATCATATCTACTATCATCAAGATGACAATGTGTATCAATAATCAAAAAAACTCCTTAATTTAAAGTTGCTTTCATGTATTTTTCTTGAAAACTTTGAAATGAAAATAAAGATTCTATAATCCTTTTGTTCCTTTTATATATCTCTTTAAAGAGTCCCTCATTTATCTCATCTTTTTCAAAGAAAAAATAAAACTCACTAAAGTTATCCAAAAAAATCTTTTTTTGTTTAAAAAGGTTATCCAACTCTTTTGGCTTATACAAAAAAGGGTGATTTTTTGCATAAATTGATGCTATCAATATACTGTTTAATGGTGAATGGTTGATAAATATAGATGCATCAGATACTTTTAAAAGCATAGCTATCTGTTCTTGGGTAGCATCTTTTTTGATGATGACATAGTTTAGTTTTATCTCTTGGAGCATTTGTATGAGATCATGATTTAGACTGTTGTCATCATTGTCCAAGTATATCAGATAAGTAGATCTTTTTTTGATCTCTATGGGAAGATTTGCCAAAGAGACTATTAACTCTTTTTGTCTATATTTTGAACCAAAAAGATGACAAAAGATATTTAGAGATTTTTTTGATAGTGATAAATACTCAAGAAACTCATCATAGACTTTCAAATCTATATGATCATATATATTTAAAAGCTCAACAGGTTCATATAAAAGAAAAGAGCGGCGTTCATATCCAAATATATAGTTAAAAGACTGCATAGTTGTCTCTTTTTGAAAAAAGAAAGCTTTTGATTCTTTAAAAAGTTCATCCAGCTTGGAACTCTTTCTTGGGAGGAGATTGTTTATAGTGATAGTGTATTTTAAAGATATCTGTTTTATCTTATCTTTTAAATCAACAGCATATTGTGAACATTTGTATATATTTACGATATCGTATCTATCCAGATAGTCAAAAAGTTCTCTTCTTCTATAGTACTCATTTATCTCATCCGATATAAAAAAGTGTTCTAAGATCTTAAACTTTGTTTTTGGTCTTATGTGTATAGTTTTTCCGTTATCAAAGTACATTTTATACTCCAACAGATCCAAGATATCAACTTGATATTTTGCTTGTTGGAGTGCTTGTACCTGATGTTTTAGATAACTGTCTATACTGCTACATATAAAGAGTATTTTCATTTTTTCTCTTCTAAAAGTTTTTTTGCAAACTCTTGTGCCTCTTTTGTTATGTTTTCTCCACTTATCATACGAGCTAGTTCAAGTATCCTTTCATCATGATTGATTTTCTTTATAGTGCTGGAGTCTTTTTGTTTGAAAACTATATAGTGTTCATCTGCAAAAGACGAGAGTTGAGGTTGATGGCTTATGGCAAAGATTTGATAAGTTTTACTAAGTTCATATAAAACTTTTGCTACAGCACTTGACTCTTTTCCGCTTAAGTTTGCATCTATCTCATCAAGTATTAAAACTCCACCACTTTGGATGTATTTTGCTGTAGTGGCTAAAAATGACAGTCTTATCCTGTTTAGCTCACCGCTACTTACCTTTTGCAAAGAGGTTTCACCCAAACTCAAAGTTATCTCATCACATCCTAGTTCACTAAGGTTTGTCTTAGTGATAGTAAAAGTTATATCTTTTAAGTAGAGCATCTTTGTATAATCTTTTATATCTTTGTTTAGTATTTTTAAAGATTTTTCTCTGTTTTTACTAAGTGAGTTTGCAAGGTTTGTTAAACTCTCCAGTAAAGAATCTTTCTCTTTTTGTAGCTCATCTTTTTCAAAAGATAAGTTTTCATAGTGTTGCAACTCTTGTTTTTTCTCTTCAAGATAACTCAAAGCTTCCTCTATCGAACCATAACGGTTTTTTAAAGAGGAGAGATCTTCAAGTCTGTTTAAAAGCTCTTCTATATCTAACTCTTCTAGCTCACTAAGGCTTTCTTTTGCATTTTCTAACTTTATGTTTAGTTCATTTAGTGTTTCACTAAAAAAGGTACTGTCTTCATCTAAAAGATTTAGTGCTTCTATGACTTTATGTTCATACTCATAGATCACAGATGCACTGTTTATAGCTTCTTCGATTTTCTCTTTTTTCGATAACTTTTTTTTCAACTCCAAAAGTTCGTCATATTCGTCAACTTTTGGATTTATTGATTCTATTTTTTGTATCTCAAACTTTGCAAACTCTTTTAGATCTTCTATCTTTTTCTCTTCATCTTCTATTCTTTGAAGTTTTTGTGAAATCTCTTTGAAGTTTTTGTATTGTTTTGTGAAAGTTTCTATGAGCTTATCATGATCTTTGTAGTTTGTTGATGCTATCTTATCCAGTAAAAATATAAGATTTTTATTTTCAAACTCATCAAATTCTCTAAGATTTAGATAGTTGATAAAAGTTTTTGAAATGCTTAAAATATTTTTTTTAGAGAGTTGAGAACCGTTTAAAAAGTATCTGCTACTTTTGGTTGTAACTCTTCTAAATACATTTTCTTCATCCTCTTCTATCCCAAACTGTTCCAAATCCAACTTTTTTTTTACAGTAGCTTCTATCAAAGAGCTTTGTTCATCTTTATATCCAAAAAGAGTTAGTAAAAGGTTCATAAAAACACTTTTCCCACTACCACTAGCACCGCTAAAGATGATCAGATTGTTGTCAAAATTTAGTTCACACTTTTTAAACAGATGATTATCTTTGATTATTATTCTATTTATCACTATTTACTTCCCCAGTCTAGCTTTTGTTTTATCACATCAAAATAATTTCTTTCAACTCTATGTATCATGTTGATAAAGTCTTTGGATATAGTTACTTTTACACTATCAAAATCCTTAAAGTTAAAGGTATCTTGTCCATCTATCACTATCATAGCTTCACTATTAGTTTTAAAACTAACTTCAAAGTCAGCTGGTAAAACTATAGGTTTTTGTGTTAGAGAGTGAGGACATATAGGTGTTAGGATAAGTGCTTCAGTAAAAGGAAAAACTATAGGACCACCAGCACTTAGGTTATATGCGGTAGAACCTGTTGGTGTAGAGATGATAAGTCCGTCGCCATAGTAACTGTTTATGTGTTTGTTTTCCATCGAAGCTACTTTTGAAGAACCATAAGCATCTATATCTACCATACCCTCTATAGATGGTCTTATCAAAACTATATCGTTAAAAGCAACCAGCTTTTTTGACTCTTTCCCTATCAACTCAACCTCTAAAAATATCCTCTTATCTACTCTGTACTCGCCTTTTAGTACTTTTTTTATGAACTTTTTCATCTCATCTAACGGTACATCAGTTAAAAAACCAAGTCTTCCTGCATTTACTCCTAAGATAGGTTTTTTATAGGAGTAACATCTTCTTGCCAAAGAGATAAGAGTACCATCACCACCTATAGAAACTATAAAATCTGATTTTTTAAACATCTCCTTTTCATCTACGCCATCACACTCAAGATATGATGATGATCTTTTGGAAACTAAAAGTTCTATATCTAGCTCATCCAAAGCTTTTTTGAGTTTTAGATAGTATTTTTTAAGATCAGGCGAGTTTGGTCTTACAACCAAGCCCACATGTTTTATATTTGATAGTTTTTCACTATTATCTAGGATGTGCATCAGCTATCTCTAACTTCCAAATAAGGTTTTATACCGATATCAGTCCATTGTTTTGTCTCTTGTAAAAATGCAAAAACATCATCCCAAACTTTTTTAAAATCAGGAGATTTTTTTGATTTTTCTTCGGCAACTTCTATCATGGCTTTGTGTGCTGCATCCATAACTTCTTTTGGAAACTCTCTTATTTTTACATCAGCCTCTTTTACAACTTTTAAAGCTCTTGCATTTTCGTATTGAAACTCTGCTTGCATAGTAGCATTTAGTTCGTTGGATGCAACTTCTAGCATCAACTGTTGCTCTTTTGAAAGTTTTGCAAACTTTTGCTTGTTAAAAACCAAACTCAAAAGACTTCCTGGTTCATGCCAACCTGTATAGTAGTTTTTAGCTACTTTTTGAAATCCCATCTTAGTATCAAGTGATGGTCCAAGCCACTCTGTTGCATCTAAAAGGTTTCTCTCAAGTGCTACATATATCTCTCCAGCTGGAAGAAGTGTTGGTTTGACACCTAGTTTTGCAAAAACTTCTCCTCCAAGTCCCGGGATCCTCATCTTGAGTCCTTTTAGATCATCTAGTGAGTTGATCTCTTTTTTAAACCAACCTCCCATCTGAACACCTGTGTTTCCACCTTTAAACGGTACAAGATTGTATTTGTCATAAAGTTCTCTCCACAGTTTCATACCATTTCCATAGTCCATCCAAGCGTTCATCTCAAGAGCTGTTAGTCCAAAAGGAAAACCTGTAAAAAGGTTAAAAGCTTCATTTTTCCCTTTGTAGTAGTAAGCTGCTGAGTGATAAGCATCTAAACTTCCACTACTAACAGCATCAAAAACTCCAAGAGCAGGAACAAGAGTGTTTTTTGCATAAACTTTGATCTTTATACTTCCTTCACTCATCTGGTTTACTCTTTTTGCAAATCTCTCAATCCCAGTTCCCATGATAGGAAAGTTAGCTGGCCAAGATGTAGCTAACTTTATCTTGATAGTTTTTTTTCTTTTTATATGTACTGATTTTCCAGTACTTTTTTCATCTTTACAACCACCAAGAAGCAAACTTCCAGCAGTTATAGCAGATGTTGTTTTTATGAAATCTCTTCTTTTCATAAAAAATCCTTTTAACTTTTTGAAGATATTATAGTGAAATAAGATTATTTTGAGATATTGTTACTCTTGATATAAAAAGAGTAACAAAAAAGTTTAACAACTAGGGATATTTCCTGAGTCGTTGGCAAACTGTATAAAAAAAGCTCCCAGATCAAGCAGGTATTTATCTTTGATTTGTGCTCCTTTACACATAGATGAGATAGTTTGTGAAAGTTTGCCATCTTTTATAATCTTTTTCCATTCATCTTGAGTATGTTTTTTTGCTATTACTCCACCATTTACACCACAAATATTTTTAAGTTTTTTTGCAAAAATCTTTTGTCCTTTTGAAGGGTTTCCTACTTTGTTGATCTTGCTTATACTATGTTTAGCAGTCTCTTTTTTAACTATAGGTGCTTTTGTGATATTTACTTCTTTTTTTATCATGATATCTTTTTGGGGGTTGATATCAGTTTTTTTAACCTCTTTTGTTTGGGTTGTTTTATCATTTGCTTGGTGAGATTTGTTATCTTGACAAGCACTAAATGTTAACAATAATGTTGTAATCAGCGAAAACTTTAGTAAGTTTATATTATTCATAATCTTCCTTTATAATTTTTATAAGTTTATTATATCTTTTAATTGTGAGTTTTTTGTAAAATTGATTTTTTATTTTTAAATCTTTTATATCTTAAAACATAAAAAAACAGAGGTAAAAAGAAAAGATTTAGTACAGTCGCCCATAAAAGCCCATAACCTAAACTTACAGCCATAGGTTGTAGTATCACAGACTGTCCTGCCGCAAAAAATATAAGTGTAGAAAGACCTAGTATAGTTGTGATAGAAGTTAGCATGATAGGACGGATCCTTTTTGAAGCCAGTTCTAAAACTTCTGATTTTGAGGTTGCTTTTTTTAGAAAGTCTATCATGATGATACCGTCATTTACCACAACTCCACTAAGTCCTACTATCCCTACAAGTCCTGGCATAGTGAGATTTATCCCCATGATAAGATGTCCTACCAAAACACCAAAAACAGAAAGAGGTATAGTTGATAAAACCAAAAGAGATAAAAAGATACTGTCAAACATCCAAACAAGAGCTATAAATATAAGAAATAGTGCTATAAGTCCAGCTTGTCCCATCTCTTTTTTGACTTGTTGGTTCTCTTTTTGTTCTCCTTTTATCTTTAAGTCGATACCACTTTTTCTGATCTCATCAAATATAGGTTGCAGTTTTTGCATCAGCTCTGATGAAGTTATGATTTTTTTATCCAAGCTACCAGTTATAGTCCATATAACAAAACCATCCTCTTTGTATATAGTAGAGTAAGTTTTTTTTATCTTATAGTTTGCTATATCTTTTAACATAACTTTTTGTAAAGAGTTTGGCAAAGATATAAAAAGAGTGTCTAAAGAGTTTATCTTATCTTTGTTGATATCTTCAGTTTTTATCTTTATAAGTTTACCATGTAGATACATGTTTGAAACTTCCAGTTTTAAAAAGAGAGGACGCAGTATGTTTGCCAGATATCTTTCTGTTATACCTAGACTTTCACCGTATGGATTTATCTGAAATTTTATCTCACTCTCTCCCTCTTTCATATCATTTGAGACATTGTATGTACCATTTATATCTTCGATAGCTTTTTGTAGTTTGTTTAGTGCATTTTTTACTTTTTTATTTTCTCCAGTTAGTGATATCTCTATATCACTTTTTACGATACCAGCTCCTGGAACCAGAACATCAAATTCTTCAAAATCTTTATCTTTTTTGAACTGTTTGGTTATATCTTTGATGATATTTGCCAGTTGTCTTGCCGAATGAACTCTTATCATATCTTTGTCATCATACTCAGGAGAAAAGATAGGGTTTATATAAGTGTTGTAAAAGCCTTCAGGTGCTCGTTCGTGTAGATTTACAAAAATATGAAAATAGTTTGATGAAATATCCGCTTTAAACTTGTTGTTTATCTTTAGTCCAGATATACTTGTGATAGATGCTACATCTTTTTTGTCTAGTTTTTTTAGTAAAACCTTTTCTACTTTTGTAACAAGTGCTTGAGTCTCTTCTATCGAAAAGTTTTTATTTACAGAACCTTTTATATAGATCTGTGTTGTGTCAAACTCTGGAAAGAGTTGAAATTTTGATATTTTAAAAAGGATAGCAGTTCCACCTAGAGTGATAAACAAAAAAAGCATCAAAGAGATTTTAGGTTTTGAGATGAGTTTTTGCAAAATGTTTTTGTACTTTTCTTTGAGTTTATCCCACATTTCATCACTTCTTTTTGCTTTTTCATCCTTTTTTAAAAACTCATAAGAGTGCAGGGGTAGAAAGAAAAAAGCTTCAAAAAGAGAACTAAGAAGTAGTATCGTTATCATGATAGGAAGT
>Ga0256843_1000908_pt1 | contig 24294 bp, 26 predicted proteins | sample AlvinellametaG_FD_191572 | JGI IMG/M metagenome (GOLD analysis project Ga0256843, IMG submission 191572) | Pompeii worm associated microbial communities from hydrothermal vent at the East Pacific Rise, Pacific Ocean - Alvinella | ecosystem: Host-associated > Annelida > Integument > Unclassified ... | reverse complement strand
TCCTTTAAATAAGAGCCTTTGCTCTGTCTATATATAAGGAGATGACGCTTGCATTAACTTTTGAAAAAATCTATCGAGGTCTATCAGGGCATCTTCCCCTTAAAATATTGGTGGAATTATATCTAAATTTTTCTAAGTTTATATTAAAGTTGTAAATTCTTTTTCTTTATTAAGTTTAGATTGCTACAAAATTACTATATAAGTTTGCATTTTGTCATATTTTATAAGCAACAGAGCTTTTCTGTGTATAATTAAAGAAAAAATTGGGACATATTGTGGAATTAAATATTTACTATATTGCTATTGGTGTGATGCTGTTTTTCTCTCTTCTTTTATTTTTTCTTTATCTAAAAACAAAAGAGCAAAAAGAGCATTTGCAAAAAAACTATGAGATTTTAATAGATGAACATGATGAACTTTCATTGGAAAAGGCAGAGTTACAGGAGCAAAACCAAACGCTTCAATTACAAAATGCAGTACTTCAAAGTAGATATGAGAGTGAAATGCAGGCTTCAAAAGAGAAGCTGGAACTTTTACAAAATGCAAAAGATGAACTCTCTCGTGAGTTTAAAAATCTCTCAAACCAGATCTTTGAAGATAAATCCAAACAGTTCTCTTCGCTCAATAAAGAGCAGTTGGAGTTGTTACTAAAACCTTTTAGAGAGCAGATAGCAAACTTTTCCAAAGAGGCACGTGAGCAGTTTGAAGAGGAGTTAAAAGATAGACATCTGCTGAAAAATGAGTTGATGCGATTAAAAGAGATGAATGCGCAACTTGCCGATGAAGCACTCAATCTTACAAGAGCACTCAAAGGGGAGAATAAGACACAGGGTAACTGGGGTGAGCTTGTTTTGGAAAATATTTTGGAACAGTCAGGTCTGCGTGAGGGTGTGGAGTATGAGCTTCAGGCTTCACGAAAATCACAGGAGGGGAAAACATATCGTCCTGATGTTATTATTCATATGCCGAAAAAACGGGATATTGTTGTTGACTCCAAAGTCTCTTTGGCAGCTTATGAACGCTTTGTAAATGAAGAGGATCCGGATCAAAAAGCAAAATATCTCAAAGAGCATCTTAAAAGTATTGCTCTGCATATAAAAGAGTTGAGTGCAAAAAAGTATGAAGATCTTGAGGGGATTAATACGCTGGATTATGTTTTGATGTTTATGCCGATTGAGGGAGCATTTTTACTTGCATTGGAGCAAGACGGAGAGTTCTTTAAACGTGCTTATGAGAATAATATTTTGGTTGTTTCTCCATCTACACTTCTTGTGACGTTGCGTACTATTGAGCATATCTGGCGAACACAGCGTCAGGAAGAACATGCAAAACTGATAGCCAAAGAGGCAGAGGGAATGGTTGAAAAACTGGTTGGTTTTGTAGAGGAGTTGGAGCGTGTCGGTGTGCATATGAAAAAGGCACAGGAGTCTTATGAGACTGCCTTTAGTCGTCTTCATACCGGAAGAGGCAATGTTATCAAAAGAGCACAAAATATTGTAAAACTCGGATTAAAACCAAAAAAGAGTCTGACATTAAAAAGTGAGGAGGATTAACTATGCAGTTGGAGACAAAATACAGTTATGAGAAGATATGGAGATTGACAGAAGAGAAAGATCTTTTAACTATTATTGCTCAGGAGGTTGGTGATGCAGATCCTCAGGGTACACTGATCTATATTAAAGAGTCTGTAAAAAAAGGAAAAGAGATTAGTGTCGGGAGTTGTAAATTTAGAAAAAAAAGGGATTGATCCCTTTTTTATGGGTGTCTTACTTTAATTGTAGAGTTAAGACTCCATCCTATGGCAACCATAAAGAGTATGACAACAGCTGCCGGGATAATATGGTAGCTGTTTAGGAGATAGACAAGCCAGAGTAAAATGGCACCAAGCGGTGTCGGTACTCCTGTAAAGTAGTTTTCTACCTCACCCGCATCTGCATTGATGTTAAACTGAATAAGTCTGCGTAATCCTGAAATAACATAGTAGATAGAGACAACAGCGGCAACAATAAGCCAAAACCCTTCTAAATTTGGAGCGTATGAAGCTTGAAAAATCAAAAAAACCGGTACAAGTACAAAGCTTAGAAAGTCTGCGAAACTGTCAAGCTGTACGCCAAACTCATTAGAGAGGTTGTATTTTCGTGCAATTTTGCCATCAAAAATATCTGCTGCTCCACCAATCCATGCCAAAACAATTGCCAAAGTAAAGTTGTTTTGTGTAATAAAATAGGTCGCCATTAAGCCTGCGGTTATATTGACAAAGGTAAAAAGATTTGCCAAATTAAAGTGTGAAGTCGGTGTCCATAAAAATTTCATAACTGTTCTTATCCTTATTTAATTTCGAATTATATCAAAATCAGATAAAATAAATAAAAGGGTAGTATTAGATAATGATAATATTTATCATTATTAAGAGGATTGTAAGTATTTATCTATTACTATTAAACTCTCAAAATATATTCATTGAAAAAATTTAAAATTGAAGTAGCTTATGAAAAATTTATTTGACTGCCCAAAAGGGTGTAGTGTAAAAGTGACAAAGATCAATGCAGAGTATAATCTTAAGCAGCGTCTTATCTCTTTTGGAATTATGAAAGGCGCTGTTATTCAGGTTCTTGAACACGCACCCCGTAAAAAAACCATAGAAGTTAAGGTCGGAAAGATGCGAATAGCACTTCGTGGAGAAGAAGCAGAACTTATTGAGGTTGAGCAGATATGAGCAACGAGAGAGAAGAGGAGAGACCAAAAGTCTGTCCCATTATAGCAAACCATATAAAAGTAGCACTTGTCGGACAGCCTAATGTCGGTAAGAGTATGCTTATTAACTCTGTTAGTAATGCACATCTGCATGTCGGGAACTTTTCAGGTGTAACCGTTGATAAAACAGAGGTGCTTTTTGATTATAAAGAGTACCATTTTACTGTTGTTGATCTTCCCGGTACATACGCATTTACTGATTTTACAATAGAAGAGAGAGTAACACACCAGTATCTCTGTAATGAAGATTATGATCTTATTATCAATGTTGTAGATTCTACAAATCTTGAAAAGAATCTTCAATTGACTTCTGAACTCTTAACCATGAATAAAAAGATGGTTATTGCTTTAAATATGAGTGATGAAGCAGCCAAAGAGGGGATTGAGATAGATGAGAAGTATATGTCAGAGCTTCTTGGTGTTCCCTGTGTTAAAGTTTCAGCTGCTGCAAAGACAGGTATAGAAGAGCTTATTGATACGGTAACACGGGTATATGCCTCTCCAAAGGTAGAACCAAAACTTATTTTTAGTGAAGCTGTTGAGGAGGAGATAGAAAAAATTGTTGCATTTTTGCAAAAACATCATTATGATGCAAACAACTCCTACCGTAATGTAGCTATCAATTTACTGCAAAATAAAGAAAAAACATATAAAAGAATTTCACAAAAAGCAATCTGGACAGAACTGCAACCTTTGGTTGTTGAAGCGATACACCATATAGAGTTACACCACAATACAGATGATCTCAAAGAGGCATTTGCAGAGGAGTATGCTGCATTTAACAGAGGTGTTGTTGCAGAGGTTGTCTCCTATACAAAAGAGGTAGTTGAGAAAAAAACATTGACAGAGAAGATAGATAGTATCTTGATTCATCCGCTTTACGGTATTCCTATTTTTCTTTTTTTAATGTGGGGACTCTTTCAGCTCACCTTTGTTTTGGGTGCTCTTCCTATGGAGTGGATTGACGGATTTTTCTCATGGTTTGGTTCTGTGGTAGGATCGACAATCTCCAATGATGAGATACGCTCTTTGGTTGTTGATGGTTTAATCTCCGGTGTCGGTGCGGTTATTCTCTTTACTCCAAATATTATTATTCTTTTTATCGGTATTGCACTCTTGGAGACGACAGGTTATATGTCTCGGGTCGCCTTTTTGCTTGATGGATTTTTTCATAAATTTGGGCTGCATGGACAGAGCTTTATCCCTTTGGTTACCGGTTTTGGTTGTTCTATTCCTGCATATATGAGTGCAAGAATATTGAAAAATGACAGAGACAGGCTACTTACTCTTTTTATTATCAGTTTTATGTCCTGTGGTGCACGATTGCCGGTATATGTTCTTTTTTCCGGTGCATTTTTTAGTGAGGCTGTTGCGGGTAATGTTCTCTTTGGTATCTATATTACCGGTGCTGTTATGGGGCTTGTTGCTGCAAAAGTTTTAAAAATGACGGCATTTAAAGGGGTGGATGAACCTTTTGTTATGGAGATGCCAAAGTACAGATTGCCGACACTGCCACTGCTTTTTCATACTGTATGGGGTGAGACAAAGATGTATCTGAAAAAAGCAGGAACATTTATTGCCGGTGCGACTGTGCTTATCTGGTTTTTAAGTAACTATCCGCATAATGAGGCTGTAGAAAAAGAGTATGCTGCTAAAATTGAGATGGCAACGACACAGGAGGCAAAGAGAAGTTTAGATAATGAGTTGGGTAAAAAAGAGCTTGAAGCGAGTTATCTTGGACGTATAGGAAAATTGTCAGAACCACTTTTTCTCCCTCTTGGACTTGATTGGAAGATGGCGGTAGCACTTGAAGCAGGTATTGCTGCAAAAGAGGTTATTGTATCAACGTTGGGTGTTTTATACTCTCTGGGTGATGATGTTGATGTAAAGAGCCATTCACTAAAAGCAGCCATAGCGAAAAATATTCCGTTTGCATCTGCAGTCTCTTTTATTATTGTAATAATGGTTTATCTACCCTGTTTTGCAGCTTCGATAGTCTTTACACGTGAAGCAGGAGGTATTAAATATTTCTTTTATCTTTTGATATTTACATCTGTCACTGCGTATATTTTGGCATTTTTAGGATATCATATAACATTACTTTTAGGGTATTAACCTATTATTAATACCTCTTTGTTACAATTAAAATTACTTACTCTAAGGAAATAGAATGCAAAAAATATTAATGATAGAAGATGATTTAGAATTAGCTGAAATCTTGACAGAGTACTTAGAACAGTTTGACTTTAAAATAATAACAGAAGATGATCCATTTAAAGCAGTAAGTATCTTAAAGCTTGAACCTTTTGATCTGGTTATTTTGGACTTGACACTTCCTGGAATGGATGGACTTGAAGTGTGTGAAGCAATTCGTGAACGTCAAGATATTCCGATCATTATCTCATCAGCACGTTCTGATGTGACCGATAAGATCAAAGCACTGGAACTTGGAGCAGATGATTATCTTCCAAAACCATACGATCCGCGTGAACTGGAAGCACGTATTCACTCTGTACTTCGTCGTTATGAAGCAAAAACTTCTCAAAAAGAGGAGAATAAGAGTGACTTTAAATGTGATAAGTCCACAATGACGATTACCTATAAAGGGCGAAATATCGATCTGACAAATGCAGAGTTTGGAATTTTATCGTATATGATCAGCAAACAGGGACTTGTAGTATCTCGTGAAGATCTTATTCATAATGTCAATGCTATTAATGAAGACTCTTCTAACAAGAGTATTGATGTAATGGTTGGACGTATTCGAAACAAACTCGGGGATAAATCACTTATTGAGTCTGTTCGTGGAGTAGGGTACAAACTCCTTAAATAATGAAAAAACATGCCGTTTTAATTACTGTTTTATTTGCACTTGTTGTTTCATTGGTGAGTGTCAGTGCGATTTTTTGGGAGTTTTACAAACTCAACAAAGAGCAGTATATTAACCATATTTTTACAAAATATACGGTAATTACACAGATCTATCGAGAACATCAACAGCGGCAGAGTTCCGAGATTATGCTTGAAGCCAATCTGGCTGTTTATGATCTGGAGGTTATTAATCAAAAAGAGGAGAAAAAACGTATTCTTCTTAAGAGCAAAGTGCTGAAAAAAGAGGGATTTAAAAGTTTTAATACCTCTTTGATGATTAATGAAAAAGGGATGTATACAAAAAATACAGTCTCTAATCTTCGGGCAACAATGTTGCAGTATAAAGGCGTTATCTACTTCTATATTGAGACACCAAACGGAGATATTCTCATTCGAGACAATGATCTTAAACCCTACAGCTATATTAATATTCTCTATACCTATGCAATGATTTTTCTTATTATCAGTTTCTCTTTTGTTCTGGTTTTACAAAAGTTAAGACCGTTGATCCGCTTACGAAAGAAGATTGTACTCTATGGTGAGGGAAATATGAATGTCTCTTTTAAAACACGATCTGAAGATGAGATAGGTTCTGTGGCAAATGAGTTGGAAAATGCCCGTCAGAAAATCAATAATATGCTTGAATCCCGTACGCTCTTTTTAAGAAATTTGATGCATGAACTCAAAACACCGATAGCAAAAGGGACTATTGCTACGCAGATGTTGGATTCTCCAAAGCAAAAAGATCGTTTTACTTCAATCTTTAAACGTCTTGAGACTTTGGTTAATGAGTTTGCTATGATTGAAGAGGTGACAAGTCTGGATGACAAGAAGGATTTTTCAGAGTATCGTCTGGTAGATATTATTGACGGAGCAATTGATATGGCAATGATTGAGCGGGAGAATGTAACAGTAGAAGTGCCGACTGATTTTAAACTGCATGCAAACTACCGTCTCTATACGACAGCTATAAAAAATATGATTGATAATGCGATGAAATACTCAACTGATGCACATATTACAATCCGTATTAATGAAAAGAATGAGCTCTGTTTTGAGAGTAAAGGGGAGTGTTTGCAGCATCCGCTTCAGTACTATATTGAGCCTTTTACAAAAGAGAATCCTTCCAAAAACAGTTTTGGTCTTGGGCTCTATCTTGTAGACTCTATTTTAAAAGCGCATGGGCAGGTTTTGGCGCATGAGTATGAAGATGGAGTAAACCGCTTTATCTTTGTATAAAGCATTCTGGTGTAAACTAGTAGAATGAATAAGTTTTTTTACAGCGGATTGGCTCTTTTTTTTGCAATATCTTTTTTTCTTTTTGGATGGTTCAGCCACAGTGCCTATATGCCGGGGAAGCGTATAGAGAAACCATCGCTTCTTGATAAAATCAAACAACAGAAAAAGCTGAATGTTGTTTTGTTAAATGCTCCATCTACTTACTATATAGGAAATGAAGGTCCACAGGGATTTGAGTATTCGCTCTTGGCGTCCTATGCCAAACATCTTAATGTCGATCTAAATATCACCCCCGCACATACAGTAAAAGAGGCTTTGGAATTAAGTAAAAATCCAAATATCTATATTACATCAGCCTCATTGGCAAAAACACCAAGCAGAGAGAAACAGTACCATTTTGGACCATCCTATTTTGAGGTACAGGAGCAGGTAATCTGTAACAGAGGTATGCTTGGAAGTAAAAAATTTCCAAGAGATATAGAAGATCTTGAGGGACTCTCTATTATAGTCGGTGATGATACAAGCTACAGTGAAACACTCTCCAAGCTTAAAGAGGATGGTTTTGATATTAACTTCTCAACAACATCTGAGTACTCTACCGAAGAGCTTTTAAATATGGTTGCACAGCATAAAATTGACTGTACGGTTGCAGATTCCAATATTTATGCACTTAATTTAAAGTTTTTTCCTGAAATAGCTCTTGCTTTTTCGATTAGCGGAAGAGAACAGTTGGCATGGTTGTTGCCAAAAGGTGCGAAGAAGCTTGAAGCAGATATGTATGCATGGTTAAATGATTTTAATCAAAAAGGGAAAATGACGCAGTTAAAAGATCACTACTACTCTTATGTTCTCTTTTTTGATTACTACAATACAAAAATATTTTACAAACGCTTGAAGACAAGGTTGCCAAAATATAAAAAATATTTTGAAGAGGCATCAAAGAAGTATGGTATTCCTTGGACCCTTTTGGCCTCTGTCTCTTATCAGGAATCCCATTGGAATCCAAAAGCAAAAAGTTTTACCGGTGTTCGCGGTTTGATGATGTTAACACAAAATACAGCTAAAATGCTTGGAGTGAAAAATAGACTCGATCCACAAGAGAGTATTAACGGGGGTGCTCGTCATCTCAATCAGATGATAAAGAATGTTCCAAAAAAGGTTGAAGGTGAAAATAGATTGAAATTTGCTTTGGCTGCTTATAATATAGGGCTTGGGCATATTTATGATGCACAGAAGCTTGCGAGAAAGTCGGGACTTAATCCAAATATCTGGAGTGATCTTAAAATTGTATTGCCTCTTCTATCGCAAAAACGTTATTACAGAACTTTAAAATATGGTTATGCCAGAGGTGCAGAACCTGTAAAGTATGTTGAAGCCATCTATAACTATAAAGATATCTTGGAAAAATATGAAAAAGAGGAGATAAAAAGATTAGAAGAGCAAAAGTTGGAACAAGAAAAAAAAGAGCAAGAAGAGAAAATGGAAAAAGAAAAATCAGAACAGAAAACAGCTGAAAAAGAAAAAGTTATAAAAGATAAAAATGTAGAAAAAGAAGAGAAGAGTGAGCCTCTGCCTGAAGCTGTAGATAAGAACAGCTCAGTAGCAAAGAAGAAGAGTTAGTTTTTATTGGCAAGTTCGCTTAAAAAACTCTCCATATCATATTTGATACGATACTCCGGAGTCATAATATGAATAAGAATATCACCCAAATCAATTACAATCCAATCACCGCTCTCATCAACATTGTTAAAAGTCTCTTCAGGTTTGAGCCCTTTTTTTAAGTGATCAAGGAGAGCTAAAGTGTGTTTTGGTCCCAGTGATGATGCAATAATGGCATAATCAACAAAATAGTTTTTCTCCCGAAGGTCAAAAACCTCAATTGCTTCTGCTTTGTTTTTGTCTAAAATATCTGTTATCTTTTCAATTCTGTTTTGCATTGTATTCCTTGTGTTGTAATAGTGCATAATCTCTTGTGCACATTTTTTTGGTAGTTTTGTACTTTCCATTTTTTCTCTTAATGCAGATGATGATATCTTGACATCTACATTAAGTTTCAAAAAGTGTGGCGGTATATCGATCGCATCACGTGTTACAATAATAAAAGTAACGACTCTTTTGAGCTCTTCAAAGCGGTGCCATTTGTGTAAATGTTGCAGGTTGTCAGCACCGAGTACAAGATAGATTTTATCAAACTCTTTTTGAAGCTCCAAAACACTCTCTATTGTGGGTACTTTTCTCTGTTGATCTACCTCAAAAGAGCTTACTTCTACTTTTGGATCTGCGTCAAAAAGCTTTTGAAGCCACTTCAGCCGTACTGTTGCATCAGCATGAAAACTCTCTTTAAATGGATTTAAAAAGGTTGGCATAATGATAATTTTATCTATAAAATCCAATTTTTTTAAAGCTTCTATAACCGCTTGATGACCGATATGAGGGGGATCAAAAGATCCTCCGTAAAGTGCTGCACTTTTCATTTAATGGGAATTATAACTAATTTTGGATAAAATAACCCAATTTTTTATATTTAGGATATGGAATGGCACTCAAAATTGCAATTAATGGATTTGGTAGAATAGGTCGTTGTGTTGCTCGTATTGCAGCACAGAGAGAAGATGTTGAGATCGTGGCTATCAATGATATGGCTAGTAAAGATATGATGATTTACCTCTTAAAGAATGATTCTGTTCATGGAACATTTCAAAGTGAAGTTGAAGAGGTAGATGAACACAATATCAGTATAGATGGGAAGAAAATCAGAGTTTTTTCTGACAGAGATCCGAAAAATCTTGCATTTGCAGAGTGTGGTGCAGATATGGTTTTAGAGTGTACAGGAGTTTTTCTTACGCAAGAGTCAGCACAGGTTCATATTGACAAAGGCGTACAGAAAGTACTCTTTTCTGCTCCTGCAAAAGATAAAATTACACCGACATTTGTTATGGGTGTAAATGAAGAGAAATATAACGGAGAGAAGATTGTCTCCAATGCAAGCTGTACAACAAACTGTTTAGGTCCTGTTGCCCGTGTTTTGGATGATGCATTTGGTATTGAAAAGGGTTTGATGACAACTATTCACTCTTATACGAATGACCAAAATATTTTGGATGTAAAACATACAAAAGATAAGCGTCGTGCCCGTGCAGGTGCTATTAATATGATCCCGACAACAACAGGTGCTGCAAAAGCTATCAGTCTTGTTCTTCCTCAGCTTGAAGGCAAACTTCATGGTCAGTCTGTTCGTGTTCCGACACCGGATGTTTCTATGGTTGATCTCAATGTTGTCGTGAAAAAAGGGACAACAAAAGAGGAAGTAAATGCAGCATTCAATGAAGCGGCAGCAGGTCGCTTAAGCGGTCTTTTACTTGTAGATAAAGAGATGCGTGTATCTCAGGATTTTGTAGGGTGTGAATATAGCTCAATTGTAGCAGAAGATTTGACACAGGTTATCGGTGGTGATATGGTTAAAGTCATGGCATGGTACGATAATGAGTGGGGTTACTCTATGCGTCTGTTAGATATGGCGCTTCATATTTCAAAATAGGTAAGGAGTAGAGTTTGGAACTTTTACACTTGAAAAATCTTGATCTGCAAGATAAAAAAGTTTTTATTCGTTGTGACTTTAATGTTCCGATGGATGAGTTTGGAAATATTTCGGATGACAGACGTATCCGTTCTGCCATTGCAACAATTAATCACTGTCTTGATCTTGACTGTGCTGTTATTTTGGCATCACACCTTGGTCGTCCAAAAGGTGAAGTTGATGAGAAGTACTCGTTGGCTCCTGTGGCAAGAAGATTACAGCAGTTACTCAAACGCCATGTAGAGTTTGCTTCGGGTGTTGTTGATGATGCAACATTGAAAATGGCAGCAGAGTTGCCACGTCATGAGGTTCTTTTGCTTGAAAATCTCCGTTTTGAACCGGGTGAGACAAAAGATGATGAAGAACTTTCACGCAAACTTGCTTCTATGGCAGATTTTTATGTTAATGATGCTTTTGGTGTAAGTCACAGAGCACACGCTTCTGTTCACGGCATTACAAAATTCTTTGATAATGAGCATAAAGCGGCAGGTTTTTTACTTGAGAGAGAAGTAAACTATTTTGGTAAGTTGATGAACAATCCTGTGCGTCCGTTTGCTGCTATTGTTGGTGGAAGTAAAGTGTCCGGAAAGCTGGAAGCGCTTGTAAACCTTCTGCCAAAAGTTGACAAGATTTTTATCGGCGGCGGAATGGCATTTACATTTTTAAAACAGATGGGTTATGATATTGGTGCATCTTTGGTTGAAGATGAACTTTTAGATGAAGCACAGAGAATTATGGATCAGGCAAAAGAGATGGGTGTTAAGTTCTATCTTCCTGTTGATGTGATTGCTGCTGAGAAATTTGCAGAAGATGCTGTAAGTAAAATTGTAACGGCACAGGAGATTCCTTCGGATTGGATGGGACTTGATATCGGACCGGCAACGGTAAGACTCTACCGTGAAGGGCTGAATGATGTTCAGACAATTCTTTGGAATGGTCCTATGGGTGTTTATGAGATGGATAAATTTGCACGCGGAAGTTCAAAGATAGCCAACTTTGTAGCAGATTCGTATGCAACAACAGTTGTCGGTGGCGGTGATACAGCAGATCTTGTGCAACGTGTCGGTGTTGATGATGAGATGAGTTTTATCTCAACAGGCGGTGGTGCTTCTTTGGAACTCTTAGAAGGAAAAACACTCCCGGGTGTTGAGCCGTTAATGGTAGCAAAAACAGAAGAGAAGTAGGAGAAGATATGATTATTGCAGCGAATTTAAAAACTAACTTGACACGGCATAATACCGCTTTGTATATTGAATCGGTAGAGAAGTGTGCACAAAAAAGCAAACAGAAAGTTTTGGTTTTTCCTGCAATGTCATCGCTTGATCGTTTTGATACAAAAGTCAAAGTGGGTACCCAAAATGCTTATCCTACTCGTAACGGTGCATTTACCGGTGAGATAGGTTTAGAGCAGCTTGATGAATTTGGTATAAAAACTATTTTAATAGGACACAGTGAAAGACGTCATGTTTTAGGGGAGACACAAGAGTTTATTGCCCAAAAATTTGACTATTTTAAATCACATGGCTTTGAGATTGTTTATTGTGTCGGTGAACCAAAATCGGTACGTGAAGCAGGTAAAGAGGAGATGTTGTCTTATATCTCTGCTCAGTATGAAGGTATCGATACAAATTATGAAAATCTTATTATTGCGTATGAACCGGTTTGGGCAATAGGTACAGGGCTTACGCCTACTTTGGATGATATTGAAGATATTCATAATGCGTTAAAGAAAAAATCTACAGCTCCACTGCTTTATGGCGGTAGTGTAAAAGTAAACAATATCGAAGATATTTTAAAAGTGAAAAATGTTGATGGTGTTTTAGTCGGAAGTGCCGCTCTTTGTGCCGAAGATTTCTGTTCAATGATAGCATCTGCAGAGAGTATTGAAAAATAAAAACGAATGAAGGAGAATCAGAGATGATAATGAAAGGTAAAAAAGGTCTTATTGTAGGACTTGCAAATAATAAATCAATAGCATACGGTATTGCAAAAGCGTGTCATGAGCAGGGTGCTGAGATGGCATTTACATACTTAAATGATGCATTGAAAAAGAGAGTTGAACCGATTGCAAAAGAGTTTGGAAGTGAATATGTTTATGAACTTGATGTCAGCAATGAAGAGCATATGGCAGGACTTGCTGCAAAAATTGAGAAAGATTTTGGAAAAATTGATTTTCTTGTGCACTCTGTTGCTTTTGCACCAAAAGAGGCTTTGAGTGAACCTTTTATTAAAACAAGCAAGCAGGCATTTCAAATTGCAATGGATATCTCTGTGTACTCCCTTATTGATCTGACAAACCGTTTGGAATCAGTACTCAGTGATGATGCTTCGATTGTAACACTCTCTTATCTTGGAGGACCAAAATATATTGTAAACTACAATGTTATGGGTGTAGCCAAAGCTGCTCTTGAATCTACAGTACGTTATATGGCTGTTGATCTTGGGAAAAAAGGGCAACGTGTTAATGCAATTTCTGCAGGACCTATCAAAACACTTGCAGCTGCGGGTATTGGAGATTTTAGTCAAATTTTAAAATGGAATGAAGCAAATGCTCCACTGCAACGCAATGTGACTATTGATCAGGTTGGTAACTCTGCAATGTACCTTCTAAGTGATCTGAGTTCAGGTGTTACGGGAGAAGTACATTATGTTGATGCCGGATACAATATTATGGGTATGGCAGCAGCAACAACTGATGAAAACGGTAAAACCGTTTTAGCATGGGATATGAGAAAGTAAAACTTTCTCTTCTCTTGCACTACTACTTTCCTATAGCAGGGAGAGATTCGAGTTTGTGTACATTTGAACTGTTATAATCGTTGGGATGTGCTTTCATATATACAGCAGCTTTATCTACATACTCCTGTAAAGTAAAACTATCCTCTTTTTCTACAAATGTTTTCTCTTTTTTCATATATTTTTTTTGTATTTTTTTGTCCTCTTTTACGGTGGGCTCCCACTCATTTTTAAGCCAGCTGTTAAGGGATTGTTGCATTGCGCCGTTTTTGGAATGGGCATTTGAATTACTTATGCTGTTGAGTGCACTGTTTTGTGATGGAGTCACCTCTGTATCAGGCGCACAGGCAGTTAAAAGAAGGGTCAAAAAAAGGATGTTTGCTGTTATAGTTAATTGTTTCATATAGAAATTATAGCTAAAAAAAGTACAAATCGAGAGCCATTTATGCAAAGTTAAGAAAATATTATGGTATACTGCAAGCGAAATTTGTAAAACAAATAAGGAGAATATATGAAATTTACAAAAATGAGTTTAGTGGCTGCGCTACTAATTGGTTCTAGTGCGTTTGCTATTGAAAACACAAAAGTTAGCGGTAGCGCTGATCTTTTCTATGGTACAACTGATGCTGGAACAAAAGGTCTTTTTGATAAAGATAATGCTGCTGCTGATGCTGCTTTAAACTTAAATGTTACTACTGATTTAGTAAAAAATGATTTAGTAGCAATCAGTGCAGGTGCTGGTTATACTGTACTTTCTACTCTTGGTTTAGAAAACAATCTTGTTTCTAATGTATGGGGTGGTGCACATACTGCTACAGTTCCAACTGGAGCATCTTACGGTTCAGCACTTGGTGGTGCTAAAGTTGAAAATGCTAACTGGATGACAGAAGCATGGATCGCTGCAACTGCTGGTAAAACTACTGCTAAAATCGGACGTATGGAATTAGATACTCCATTAGTATTTACTGAAACTTGGTCAATTGAAAAAAATACTTTTGAAGCAGCAGTAGTAATCAACCAAGATATCCCAGATACTACTTTGGTTGGTGCTTATGTTGGTAACGGTAACGGTACAGAAGCTTTAGGTCAAAATCTTCATAGTAATGTAAACCAATTAGGTTTAGCAATCGGTGCTGTTGTAAACCAAAATGGTGAGTTCGGAACATACGCTACTGATGGTGCATACGCTGCAGGTATCGTTAACAACTCATTCAAACCTTTAACTGTTCAAGCATGGTACTATGACTTAACTAGACTTGCTACTGCATACTGGTTACAAGCAGATCTTCAATGTCAAAAAATCAAAGGTCTTGTAGCTGGTGCTCAATACTCTGCTCAAGAACTTAAAGATGGAAACTCTTTAGGTGTTGCTAATACTGATGCATCATCTGTATATGCAGTAATGTTAGGTTATGAAGTAAAAGATATGGCAACAATCAAACTTGCTTACTCTTCAGTAGATGACAAAGGTGTTTTAACTGCTGCAAATACTGCAACAGCTTCTGGTCAATCTAAACTTTATACTGAAGCATGGTGGAACTATGGTTATGTTACACAACATGACACTGATTCTTTCAACGTAACAGTAGAAGGTAAAGCTGCAAATGTTGATTTAGGTCTTTACTATACATACGCTGATCAAAGTGCAGAAGCTGGTGACAATGATATGACAGAAGTTGCAGTAACTGCTGGTAAAACATTTGGACCATTAGATGCAACTTTAGCTTATGTTTATTCAGACATCAAAACAGCTACTGTTGGTGATGATGAAACACAAAACATTATCCAAGCATACTTAACTTTAAACTTCTAATCTAAAACTTTTTAAATTAGAATCAAACTAACTCTCTTTTTTGAGGGAGTTAGTTTCCCCGTATATTTTTTCTGCATATTATTTTCAAAAATCAAACTTATGTTATAATTTTTTTATGAAATTATTACTCAAAAAACTCTCATATATTCTTTTGATGCTGCTGCTTATCTCCATTATCTCTTTTGTGGCAATTCATGCAGCGCCAAACTCTTTTTTTGGAGCAGGTGAGTTAAATCCAAATATGACGAAAGAGGCCATTGCCAAACTTAAAGCTGTTTATGGTTTGGATAAGCCTCTGATAGAGCAGTATTTTGACTGGATTACAAATCTTGTGACTTTTAATTTTGGCATATCTTTTGTCAGTGGAGTAGATGTCAGCAGTGAAATTTTAAAACGATTGCCTGTAACACTTTGGATGAATATGATTACACTTGTAAGTGTCTTTAGCCTCTCTTTATGGTTGGGGATAAAAGCTGCAATGCATTTTGAAGGCAGAGTTGACTATATGATCCGCCAGCTCTCTTTACTCTCTTTCTCTATGCCCTCTTTCTATCTGGCACTCCTTTTTATTATTTTCTTCTCTATTAAACTATCACTTTTTCCTATTGCAGGACTGCACTCTATAGAAGCAAAAGAGGGGTTTGCAAATATTTTGGATATGGCTTGGCATTTAACACTGCCTATAGCTGTTATGATCTTTGTAGGGCTTGGCAGTATGATTATCTATATTCGTTCATTGACCTTAGAGATATTAAAAAGTGATTACTATACTTTTGCTCGTTCTCGAGGTATTGGAGAGGGAAAACTTTTACGTTACTATATATTGCCAAATTTAATGCCACCGGTAATTACACTGCTTGGTCTCTCTCTTCCGGGACTTATCGGGGGGAGTGTTATTTTGGAGTCTATTTTTGGTATTGAGGGGATGGGACAGCTCTTTTATATCTCTGCACTTTCACGTGATTATCCAATAATTATGGGGATCTTGATGATCACGGCTTTTTTAACGCTGCTTGGTAATATGGTGGCAGATCTGATACTTTTAAAACTCAATCCCTATATGAGTAGAGGATAGTATTTGAGCCTCTCTGTGGATGGAGAAGCTCATCAGTTTTAGTTAAAGAGTGCCTCAAGTGCATCTACACCATCTTTTTTCTCTTCAATCTCGCCATTTTCACCTGTTACGGCATCTGTCTCAATCAGTTCTATCTGCATACCTGTAAGCATAGAGGCAAGACGAATATTGATACCGCTCTTACCAATTGCTTTTGATTTTTGATCGCTTGGGAGTGTAATGATAGCCTTCTCATTTTCACCCTCTTCATTTTTTACGATCTCTACATGAGAGATAATAGCAGGACTCATAACACGAGATACAAAAAGTTCAGGAATATTTGTGTACTCTATACAGTCGATATTTTCACCGATAAGCTCAGCACTAACAGAGTTGATACGTACACCTTTAACACCAACAGTAGCACCTACGGCATCAACTTGAGGATGTGTTGAGAGCACTGCAACTTTTGCTCTCTCACCAGGAATACGTGCTGATTTTTCAATAATAACGGTACCATCTGCGATCTCAGGTACTTCAAGTTCCAAAAGGGCTTCTAAAAATTTTGGAGATGTACGTGAGAGTTCAATCTGAATACCATGTTCTTTGTCCATATTGACACGACGAACAACAGCTTTGATATGATCGCCAACTTCAAAAACTTCACCTTTAATACGGCTTTTCATCGGAAGTACCGCACGGATCTCATCTACTTCAATGTAGGTGGAGTTTTGTGCATCGACACGTGTTACACGACCGCTTACCAGTGTGCCTACTTTTGATTTGTATTTGTTATAGACTTCATCCTCTACAAGCCTTTGGATGTGGTACTCGATCTCGCGGTGAAGACCCGATGCAGCAGTACGTCCATAATCTTCCAAATCATGATCGATTTGAAGTTGATCCCCAAGCTCTACCTGATCATCATACTCTCGTGCTTCTGTAATAGAGATGTATGCAGGGGCTGTCTCTTCATCTTGCAGTCGCTCATCATCATCTGCTACAACAGTAATAGTTTGAACGATTTTAATATTTTTTGTATCTTCATCAACTATCGCTTCAAAAGCGAAGTTTGGATTGATAACTCTTTTTGCTGTTTGAATAAATGCAGTTTTAAGTGCTTCGAGTACTTTTTCGGGTTGTAAACCTTTTTCATGACCGATTGCTTCTGCAATATCTAATATTTTTTCCATAGTTTATTTCCTTGAATATTTAAGAAACCTTTTGACAATGATAATTATTTGGGGGATTTCTTAATGAAGTAGGATATTATACTCAAATTCTGCTAAAAACATCTTTAATCAGCTTTTTAGTAGATTTAAAGTATAATGCAAAACTTTTAAAATAATGCAGAAGGAATATACCCACATGGATTTAAAATTAGCAAGAACAGATTTGGATGCCAAACCAAAAAAGGTTGATTTGGCAAAAATTGAAGAAAAAGTAGCAAAAGAGAAGAGTGTTATTTTCTATTTTGACAGAGAAAATTCGCATAAAGATCTGCTTGCATTGCAGGATCATTTTGAGGCAGAAGGCAAAAGTTTTTATATGAGTGAAGTAAAATATGGACTTGCGGACAATGATTATATGTACCAAGTTCATATAATGAGCTAATCGGAACTCTTATGAGTAAAAAACTTTTTATAGAAACACTCGGTTGTGCTATGAACTCCCGTGATTCGGAACATATCATAGCAGCTCTTGCCAAAGAGGGATATGCAGTTACCGATGATATGCCAAGTGCCGATCTTATTTTGATTAACACATGTTCAGTACGGGAGAAACCTGTTGCCAAGCTCTTTTCGGAGTTGGGTGTTTTCAATAAAAAGAAAAAAGAGGGTGCAAAGATTGGTGTATGTGGTTGTACCGCTTCACATCTTGGTGGTGAAATCATTAAGCGTGCTCCCTATGTAAATTTTGTTTTAGGTGCAAGAAATGTCTCTAAGATTCGGGATGTTTTACATAAAGATAAAGCTGTTGAGATTGATATAAACTATGATGAGAGTGAATTTGCTTTTGATGATTTTCGTACATCTCCCTATAAAGCATACATTAACATCTCAATAGGGTGTGATAAAAAGTGTACTTTTTGTATTGTACCAAAGACAAGAGGCGAAGAGATCTCTATTCCCGATGCATTGATTATTCAAGAGGCGCAGCGTGCGGTGAACAATGGTGCAAAAGAGATCTTTTTACTTGGACAGAATGTCAATAATTACGGACGCAGATTTTCATCAAGTGATCATGAAAAAGTCAACTTTACAGAACTTTTACGCCGTCTCTCAAAGATAGAGGGTCTGCGTCGTATCCGTTTTACCTCTCCCCACCCTTTTCACATGGATGATGAGTTTATTGAAGAGTTCGCAAATAATCCGAAAATCTGTAAATCTATGCATATGCCATTGCAAAGCGGAAGTACAAAAGTGCTCAAAGATATGAAACGGGGTTACTCCAAAGAGTGGTTTTTAAACAGAGTTGCAAAGTTACGTTCAATCTGCCCTGAAGTGAGTATTTCAACAGATATTATTGTTGCATTTCCCGGTGAGAGCGAAGAGGATTTCCAAGAGACAATAGATGTTGTCAAAGAGGTGAAATTTGATCAGATCTTCTCTTTTAAATACTCTCCTCGTCCCGAGACGGAAGCACAGCACTACAGTAATGTTGTCGATCCTGCCGTAGCCTCCGAGCGTCTCTCTTATCTACAGGCACTCTATACTGAAATTTTGGATGAGAAGAGTAAAGATCAGCTTGGAAAAGTCTATGAGGTCTATTTTGAAGATCTCAATGCCGATGGTTATGTCTCAGGACGAACAGATAACAACCTTGTTGTCAAAGTAAAAGGTTCCGAAGAGCTGCTTGGTCAATTTAGAGATGTGAAGATTACACAGATCGCACGAACAATCTATACAGGGGAGTTACTTGGGTAAAAAGATAAGTCGTAGGCTGGCACTCTTATTTGTTCCTTTTTTGGGATCGCTTCTTATCCGTTTTTTATACTTTGCAAATAGAAAAAAATTTTATGTTCCAAAAGAGATTACAAGTCAGCCTGTAATCTTTGCCTGTTGGCACGGAGAGCTTTTAATGCTCCCATATCTTTACAAATATTATAGAAAAAAACCACATGCAAAAGTACTTATCTCTCCTCATTTTGACGGTAAACTTATCTCTGAAACTATTAAATATTTTGGACTTGGAACACTCTCAGGCTCAAGCGATAAAAATCCGGCACGTGTTTTAATTCAGGCGATTAAGAGTATTAAAGAGGGGTACGATATCGGTATTACTCCCGATGGTCCAAAAGGTCCTCGTCATGAAGTGGCAGACGGTTTGATTGTCATGGCACAAAAGACAGGTGCAAAAATATTACTAATCAAGACAAAACCTACAAAATATTGGCAATTAAATTCATGGGATAAATTTATAATTCCAAAACCTTTTGGTATAATCAACTATTATGCAAGTGATGAACTTGATATTCGCGGTATGGAGATGGAAGATGCGCGGCGTTTGATAAAAGAGGAGTTACTCAAGTATGAAAGCTAAAATACTTTTTCCTGCAGTTGCTTTTGTTCTGATTTTACTGATGATTGTCTATTTTTTGTTTAATCCTTCGTATGAACGATCGTTGGAAGCAAAATATTATTATGAAATAGGGAACTACCAAAAAGCATACAAGCTTGCCAATGAAGCGTTTAGTATGGATATTTACAATAGAATGGCATCAACGATTATGGCACAGTCAAAGACCTCTATGAAGTATCAAAACTATATTCGTCAGGCAAAAGCCTATTTAAAAGAGATCAATGCAATAGTTTCTCAACCGAATATCTCTGATGGCGATCGCGCAAAGATCAGAATGATGAGTGAGATAATGGTTGAATCTTATGTAAAACTGGCTCCAAGTGTCATTACTGAGAGTTCACTTGTTGCAGAAGCAGCTCGCTATTACGAGAATTTTGAGCAACTCCTTGAAAAAGTCAATAGATAAAGAGCAGGAGGCTTTCTTAGTCTCTTTGCAAAAGCAGCGGGGTTACTCTGAATTGACTGTGAAAAGTTACAAAGAGACACTGCAAGAAGCTTTTTCTTATATAGAGATTACAGAAGATAAAACATCAACTCTCTTTAATCTTATGCCCTATCGTATCTATATTGCCAATCTTAATGCAAAAACAATCTCTAAAAAACTGAGTGCTATCAGAAGTTTTGTACGTTATCTCAATGAGAATGGTCACAGAGTGACCTTGCGTGCAGATGAGACGATTAAAGTCCCAAAAACTCTGCCAAAACCGATATCCCATGAACATATTATGGAAGCTTTACAACATCCTGAAGTCTCTGTACAGGAGCGGCTTCTTGTCTTGATGCTCTATACACTCGGTTTACGGATATCGGAACTCTCCTCTTTAAAAATCAGTGATATCGGGAGCGGATGGGTGCGTATTCTTGGGAAGGGAAATAAAGAGAGAGATATTCCGATTCTTGCAAATATGCAAAACCTAATTGATGAATATTTGTCAACTTTTATGATAAAAAAATATCTTTTTGAAAAAAATGGCGAAAAATTAAGCGAAAATAGTCTAAGATATATGATTACTAAACTCTTTGGTCGTGTAGGATTGAAAGTGACACCGCATCAACTGCGTCATTCGTATGCTTCATCACTCTTAAACAGTGGTGCGCCGATTGTCGATGTGAGTGAGCTTTTAGGTCATAGTTCTATGGCTACAACGCAAATATATACAAAATTAGGCAGTACATTGAAACAACAAAATTATCATAAAGCACATCCTCTGTGTAAGGATCAAAAGTAGTGCTTTCTAAAATTTTTGAAGCTTTATATTTAAAAGTTCTTGTTAATATTGTTATCAAGCGTGCATCTACTGTTGTCTATATTGAGCTCTACTCTAAAAAAGGCAATATTGATAATGTTCATGCCGAATTTCCTACAGTAAAACCGGATGAAAAGTTATTGGAATTTATCCATACCTACACAAAAGAATCTCCTTTTTACTATATTGCTATTTTAGATAATGCTTCACTGCAGGGTGCTCTGCCGACATGTGCAAAGAGTCGTCTCTCCTATTATGCGGATCTGAGTGATTGTGAATATAAATGTTATGCTGAACAATGGGCATACTATACTGCAAAAACAGAGCTGTATGCACTTGAAAAACTCTATAAAGAGACAGGCGTTGATTTTGTTTTTTCTCCTTTTGTTCTTCTTGCAAACTTTTTTAAAGATAAGATAAATGGTCATTTGGCACTCTATGCACTGATAGAAGAGGATTTTCTCTCTATCGCTGTTTTTGAAGAGGGTAAACTCTTTTATGCTCAGCATTTAAATATACAGGAGACAGCTTCTGTAGTTGATGATATTCTTCTTTCAGATGATCTTACAGAGAACGAGAGTATTGATCTTGATATGGATGGCGGTATTGATTTAGAAGAGATAGATGTGGAGGATCATGGAAGTCTTGAAGATTTTGGTGATATTGAAGATCTTGATACTATTGAAGAGATTGAAGAGTTTGATGATTCAAAAGATGCAGAGGAAGAACTTTTAGAGAGTGATGATGTTTTGGAATCGTCAGATGAAGATAATTTTAATGAAGATTATCAGCGTTTTTCTTTGATTCAAAAATCGATTGCAAATTATTATAAAGATGAACGTTATGAGAGTCAGTTTTTAGAGAACATCTATATTGCAGATGGTGTCGGGGTCAGCAGTGATCTGAAGAAATATCTTGAAGAGGAGATGTTTTTAAATGTCTATATAAGACATACAGAGATAGATGCCGAAGTGTGTGAATTAGTCAAAGAGGAACTTGGTTTATGAAGTACAGTTATATAAAACCTCGTAAAAAGACACCTTTTACTCCGGATGTCCAGCTGATAGTGACTTTTTTCTCTATGGCTGTTTTAATGCTGCTTTTAACCTACGCTTTTTTACTCTTTAAAGATTACTCGTTTGTCAATGAACGTAAAACTTTGATGCAAAACAGAATTTCTCTTGAGAAGAGTATAGAATCTATGGATAAAAAGATTGCCTATATTAAAAAACAAAAAGCACTCTCTGAAAAGATTTTTACCCAAAATATGGTTCTTAAAGATTCGATTGCAAATCTTTTTGATCTTGTACCACAGCGTATTACCCTTTCACGTGCAGATCTTTTACAAAACGGTTTGATTCTTTATGGTGTTACACCAAGCAAGGATATCTATAATTTTATGTTACAGGCACCTTTGCGTTCCATCTTTCAAAAGACATATACAAGTTTTTATCCTTTGCATAATGGCTGGTTGCGCTTTGTCTCTACCAACTATATAAATGAAGATGAGGGAAAGGAGTTGGATAGTGAAGATTAATATATCCCGCCACCAGATCTATATTTTACTGCTTTCTCTGTTCTTGCTGCTTTTTGTTCTGCTTTTTTCCTTTTTGGTTTTGATTCCTGAAGGCAAAGAGTACAGAGTCAAACGTATGGATTTGAAAAAAGAGATGCGATCGTTTAACAAGTACCAGACATTTCATGATCAAACACTTAAAACGTTAAAAGATCTGCAGAGTAAAAATCGTAATATTATTACGGCATTTGAGCGACCTTTCTCTCCAGATAGATTTGAGAAACAGTATAAAGTCGATTTTACTTCATTAAAAATTGCCAAGATAAAACGTGCAAAAGATGAAGAGGGTTTTAGTGTTTATGAGGTTAATACCACGTCGCATATCTCATCACCTGTCAACTTTTATGACTTTTTGGATGCTTTAAACAAAGGGGATTGGATTATCGGTGTTAATTTTCCGATTAAATTTAGACGTGAGGGTGATATGATCCGATCATCATTTACAATGAAAGTCTATGCCAATAATCGTGATAAAAATGCAACAGCTTCCAAATCTTCTGCCAAATAGCCTCTGAGTTTTGGATCGATTTGTAGTTTACGCATACGCTCTTTAAACTCTTTTGAGAGTTTTTGTGCTTTTATATAGGGTGCAACAGTGATATATTTTCCGATTCTGCTGACTATATATTTTCTTCCTATAACAACACTGCTCTCTTTTGTGAGCAGTTCTCGCTCCTGAGCACTCATAAGATGACCGATTGATTTTAGGTATTTGTCAATATGGTAGATATCTGAACGGTTGCTCTTTTGTTGAAAACAGGCCATTTTCCCAATTACTTCTATCTTTTCTTCTTGAATCAGTAGGGATCTGTCGCTATCAAGATAGCTAAAACTCTTCTGGATTCCCTTGCGATATTGTTTTAAGAGTGGCTCGGCATAATGTTTTCTAAAACTGTTTCGGGTATAGCATTCATCACTGTTTGTTTGATCAATGAAGTAGCGGATATCTCGTTTTTGCAGGTAGTTTATGAGTTCATTTTTATCATAAGTGAGCAGGGGACGGATTAAGGTGTAGTTCTCTTGCTCTTGCAGCTCCTGCATGCCACTGAGTTCAACAGTGCCGGCTCCTTTGCATAACTGCATTAAAAACCATTCGAGTCTATCCCCCAAATGGTGTGCTGTTAAAAGGTTCTCATATTCATAGCGTTCTATAAGCTCTTGAAAAAAATCATATCGAATTTTTCGTGCATTTGCTTCAAAGTTTTTTTCTATTTTGGGTGCCTGTTTAACAAAGCAGTGCAGATTGTGCTCTTTTGCCAACTCTTTGGCATAGGCTACTTCCTCTTTGCTTTGGCTTCGGAGTGCATAATCGACAATGGCAATATCAAAAGGAATATTGCACTCTTTTAAGATAAAAAAGAGTGCAGTTGAATCGACTCCGGCAGAAAAAGCTAAAAGATTTTTTGAACTTGAAAGAAGTTCTTTACTCTTGTTGCTGAGCATTATCTACGGTTGCTGTAAGAATGTTACCGACAAGCTGTGTGATTTTTGCTTTGTATGGTTTGGAAAACTCAATTTCACGGTTGTCATCAGTTCTGTCATTAACATAAATCTCTCCATCGATCTCATCTGCCCAAAGCAGCTCTCTTGCAGAGAGTAAAAAGGCGTGTTCGTCACTCTCTTTGTCTATAACGATCTCTCGAACTTTGCCAATTTCGCTTTCAAGAGATTTTCTTGTACATTCACTTGCAATATCGCCTAAAATTTGGGCACGTTCACTTTTTGTCTCTTCATCAATTTTGTTTTGCATTGCATGTGCCGTTGTTGTCTCTTCATCAGAGTAGGCAAAAACATTCATACGATCAAAACCAAAACTTTCGGCAAAAGCACACATCTCTTCAAACA
>Ga0256843_1000907_pt1 | contig 24307 bp, 31 predicted proteins | sample AlvinellametaG_FD_191572 | JGI IMG/M metagenome (GOLD analysis project Ga0256843, IMG submission 191572) | Pompeii worm associated microbial communities from hydrothermal vent at the East Pacific Rise, Pacific Ocean - Alvinella | ecosystem: Host-associated > Annelida > Integument > Unclassified ... | reverse complement strand
CACTGCCCCCAGTATAGTTTGGTAAAGAGGGGCACTCCCACATTTTTGCATAAGTGCCCGTATCTGGTCGATATTGTGTCGGACAGGCAAGTTCCGTATTTGCATCAGCGCTTGCCATTCCTGTAAGCCCTACAATGATTGTGAGCAACAACATTAAGTATCGCATTAAATCCCTCCTTTTTGTTTTAAATCCCCGTATGCTATTTTTGCTATACAAATAGAAAAAAGCATCAAGCCTCAACGAATTGCTTAACATTCCCTGCTTCCTTCCCTGTGTAGCTTTTCGATTGAGCAACTTGCCTGCTAACACCCTCTGATGCTGAAACTTGCAGGGGAACAATATCCTCAATAATCCCAAGAACAAATCTGTCATTATTTTCATACACCCCTATGCCGTCTGTCTTGTCAAGATTTTCAGGGGGGAGCTTTTTTCTTAGAACCTCCAACATTGCTTTGTTCTGCATCTCCTCAGAAACCGCTTGTATCTCTGGCGGAGAATATATAAACTTATCGCTATCCCCGACCTTGAGAGAGGAGAACTTGCTATCAATATATCTCATATTCCTCGACACATTGAAGTCTAAAGTAAAAAATTCGACCAGATCATCGATATTATACCGTCCTGCCTCAACCTCTCTAAAGTAAGGGAAAAGTAACTTGTATGACTTTTGTCTTTCATCTTCACCGTTTTCATTACTTGACGCATCGAAAGCGTCTTTCTCCTCAAGGTATCTTTCATATTGCATGGTGAGTGCTTTTTTGACTTTTTTCTTGTTTAGCCCCTTGTATAGATCAAAAATCTCTTCCGCATTTTCTGCTGATGGATACCCCAAGAAATACAGTCTATTGAAACGCCCTTTTCTGAGAAATTCTGGAGAGTTCTTCATAATACCAGTGATGTTGTTCGCTGTGGCAACAAATGTAACATTATTTTTTGGGTTTCCATATATATCATTGAGCCTCGTGAGGAGCTTACCAAAAACCTGCTTAGCAATAAGGTTTCCTCCCTCAAAATCAAACATCTTTTCAATCTCATCAAGAAGCAAAAGGAATTTTTCATCTTGACTCTCAAGAAAGTCAAACACTTCATCAACAGACTTTGTTGGGGATGGCAATGTCATAAAGTATGGAAGATCAAGAATAACAAAGTGTCTTCCTGTTTCTCCTGCGAAACACTCTGCAAAATAGGATTTACCCGCACCCGCGACACCAAACAAAAAGAGACCCGCGATACTCATCATTCCAAGCTCTTCAAGATCAAGCATATCCTGAACATCTTTTCTCAAATATGATGCCCCTGCCATATCCGCAAAAGTCTTATTTGTCTTTTTAATTGTAAGACCAAGCTTCTCTTGTAATACAGCTTCCTTAGAGAGTCCAAGACTTAACTGCTCTTGTGTAAAAGGAAAGTCTTTCCCTCTTATTTCAATAATGGTAAAAGGATTTAGTTTTGTAAAGCCATTGTCTGTCGGATGGTTTGAAGAAAGGATAACCTTTTTCCTGAACTCCAATCCTACTCCAAAAAGATTTCTAATCTCTTTTTCTGTTGGCTCAAGGACAAACTCTGCATCTTTTAAAAAAGCGGTATCAATGTCAGGGTACTCAACCCTAATACGTTCTGAGATTTTTTCTGCAACATCGTCCCTGCTACCAGAAAACAAATTAAACTCTTCACTCTGTATCCAAACCAAATCTATATCTCCGTTTTAATGCTATTCTGTATCTAAAAAAATAATTAATGAATTTAAAATCAGTGACCAATTATAGCAAAAAAGAATATCCTATTTTGAGTTTTTGATGCTTTTTATAAAAAAACTTTTCATAAGAAATTGACTTGTAATATACAAAAACATCTGGTATAATACAACCATGATCTCAAAAAACCACATTTACAAAAAAAGAAATTTTAAATACACCATAATATTATGCTCAAAATATAAGAGAAAAATACTAACAGACGATGTGCTTCTTACGCTGAAAGAAGCCATAAGGGAAGTTGAAAAAACACACAAGATAGAAGCCCTTATAGCAAACATATATGACAATAGATGTATTGAAATCGAGATACAATCTTCTCCCTATGTGGCAGTGGATAAAATAATCACACAAATAAAAGCAAAAACCGCAAAGAAAATCAAAGAGGGAGAAAAAACCTCTTGGGTATTCTCAAAAGTACCTTCATTTTGGAGCGCACAGGAATTATTGCTGTGTAGTAGCGAGAATATCACAATCTCAAGAAAAATGGAATTTATCAACAGTATTCCCACAAGCAACAGAGAAAAAGAGAAAAAAAAATGGGAAAAGTTTAAAAGCAAAATTAAGGAGGAGTTCACTAATGTTTGACAAATATACACCAGACATATTAAAAACAACCAACATGGCATCAATACATAAAAAAATAGGGAAATTGAGCATAGCAGTTTATGAACTTGAGGAGGCACTTAAAAAAGGGGGAGCTGTTCTGTCTGGACAAGATATATGCCTTTTTGTTGAAGAGGGACTCCCAATAGAACCATTTATTATAGGCATAAAAAAGTGGGAAGAGGCGTACAACAAAAGAAAAACAAATGAAAACATTGATGAACATCTAAAAGAACTTCTCTTAGACAAGGTGGCAAAAACTTCGCAAAAAGCCCAATTCCCACTTAATAAAAAGGCATATTCTGCTTTCTTGGAACATAGAGAAAAGACACTCAGAAAAAAAGTAACAGTTGCAGGGGCAAGAAAACAAAAAAAGATACTGCGAGCATACCCAGAAGAGATACAATATCTTATTATAGAAAAAGCAATAACAAAAGGTCACGAAGGAATATTTCATCCAAGCAACACAGAGCTGAAATCAATGCAGGCAAAAGCAGAAAGATTGAGGGCTGATGCCAAGGCGGAAATTCTTGGGATAGGAATAAATCCAAACCATAAAACAGAAGACAGCAGGATCAATGAAGCGGGAGAAGGTATCGACACGAGGGGTAGTCTAAAGCAAAATAGTTTCAATGAAACAATAGAAGACATAGTTATAACTTTTGGATAGGAGAAAAAATGCAAAATAAACAAATTAAAATGGATGTGGAAGAAGTCAAAAAAAGAGTTGCGTTTATATCAAAAATACTGGAAATATCTATTGAGAGGGCACACATTCTCAATAGATTTATTGCAGACATCCCAACCTCGGAACTATCTTATTTTTTCAGATATAGAATTGGCTTTCATACCGAAAAGGGATCGAAAGAACTTATTACTTTAAACGCATACAGGTCATATATCCAAAAAAAGACTGTATCGAAAATAAAAAAGGGGGAATTTACTTTTGAAGATTTCGAGGAAATGGTGGACTTTATTAGGACATACTTTGCGGGGAGTGATCTTACAAAAGGAGCACACGGCTTCAAACCACATACAATCATTAGTGTAACCCAAAACGGAAGACTTCAAGACACATCAAGGGTCACAGATAATGGCTTCTATGTGAATTTAACGCTCGATGAGGAAATTACAGTATATGAATGGCTATTTTTAAATCAAACGAAAATTGGGTACACACCACTTGTTTCAGAGGAAAGACAGGAAAAACTAAGAGAACTATTGACACAAAAACTCGAAGGAGAAACAGGTATAAAAGCTAAAAAACTAAAACAAAAGGAGATAGACATTCTTTCACACAACGAAACAGACAAAGAATTGGAGGATAGAGGAGAAGATACAAGACTGGATGTGCTTGATCTCTCGTCTGTGCAAAGCATTTTCTAAACAGAAAAAACATCCTACCATCGAATTATTTGCTTGGCTTCATGGTGGGGGATTTCTTTGCTTTTTGACCTGCTGTATCGATATTTACTTTTTCCGCCCGCTCTTCTCTTGCCTCATGTTCATTTACATCCAAAGGTAACTCTGACGCAATAATGGTCGGCACTCCATTGTTGCAAATAACTCTTCTCTCTATATTTGAGATAGCTTGCTCCGCCTCTTCTTTGCTCATCTCCTCTTCATTGGTCTGGCTAATATTTTCCTTTGGGGAAGAAACGTGTTCAGATTGAGACACCTCGTCACTTTTAAGTGGTTCTCCCTCAATCCCAACAATCCCATCAATATCAAGCGCTATCACTCTACCATTGTCGATCTTATCATCAGGAATAAGCCCAACACCAGTATTCCTTACGGCGGAAACCTCATTTGTAATAATTTCAGTATTAGAACTTGAGACCCCCTCTACTTCCTTCAATTTCTCATAAGACATATTGCACTCTTTTTCATTCTTTTCAAGGGAAAAAAGAAGACCTTTGAGGCTACCAAGATGTACTGAATTATCAATCAGATCAAAAGAATAAGTGTTGCAAACATAGCCACGCTCACTATCATATCTTATTCCACTTACAAGATTTATACTTTCTGGGTATCTATGGTCTGGTTTCGCCACAAAAACATAGTTCCCATCACCTCCATCACTCCTGTATTGTGGGTTACTCCCCGAAACAAGAAGAGTGTTTTTTTGTGCCCTAAAAACATTTTTGCCGAACAAATGTGCCGTACTCATAATATCAGACACAATATGGGAATTGTTTGTCTCTGAGATTGCCCTCTTGAAAAAAGACTTGAGGTCTCCGATATACTTTTCCACAATGGCAACAGAATTAAATACGGCTTTTTTGTGCATAGGTGTTTCAAACGAAAGCGCCTCTCTTTCATCTTTGTCCATCTTCAACGTGTTTACTATTGAAGCATTTAAAGAAGAGGACATAGAGGCGCTATAAAGCATATCAAGGGCATAGTTTTCCTTCCTGTTTCTTCTTACGCTTTCGGTATATAGACCAAGTTTTCTTTCATTTCTATCATCACTCCTTGATAAGCCCAGTATTCTTGTTTTTAGCTTGTCTAACATTGACAAATCAAGGTTTCCGTCAGGATAAACAATATCTCTCATTTCTTGAAGAATATCAGAAACAACACGCGAGACAGCAGAACCATTGTTTTTTATTGCCAGAAGACCGTCTCCTGTTCGTGGCTTGGGTGCTCTTTTATTCGTGTTATCTATTTTTGAGTAATCTATCGCGCCATATCCAACCTGATTTGATAGCAAAAGCTCAGCCTTCTCATCATTCGGATCAATATCAAGAATTGAGTTGAGAACCCTACCGAGCCTTGACTGCTCAGAAAGCCAATATTCAATACTATTTTCTGGAGAAATGGCAACAACCTCTTTTGTTTTCTTGTCAACAAAAACACTTGCTATTGGAGAAGCTTTGTCAAAAAAGTTTAAAACATTTGGCTTTGCCCCAACATCAAGCACAGGGATATTTGCAGAAATAAGAATATGGTTAACAGTATCTTTGTCTATACCGATACGCTCAAGAAAGTGATCTGGCTTGTGTGTGGAATTTGACATTTGCCTGATCCTCCCCCCATCTAATACTTCAAGATTGTTCTCGAAAGGACTCCTCTTTATATCATCAAGAGAGATTACAAAGCCTGTAATTAGCCTTTCAATATCTTTTGCCTGATAGTATGCACGCTCGGCTTCTTTTTTAGTATTTTGATTTTTCTCTCTATTGATTATAGATTTCGCCATCGGAAGCATCCTGCTTAACATGAAATCCAAGTCAGACGCATAATTTTGTTCAACCTGCTCACCAAGTTCTTCCGCGAGTCTCTTTGCAATACCCAAAAGTTCTGCAACAGCAGTTTGTATTGCGCTATCGCTTGGTTGTCTTCCTCCTCCACTGGGGAAAACCTTTTTCCTTAACGTAGAAATATGTTTTTTCGCGCTTCGTATATCCTCATTTTTTTGAATATGCTGAGAATATATGCTTCCGCCCCTTATTCTTTTTACATTTGTGTCCTCTGTCAGCACGATCGAGCCTGTGCTATCAACACCACAATACAGCCTTTCTTCAACAGTCATTAATGCTTTTTTTTCATCCTCCGACAAATTTCCAGAAATATACCCTTTCGTCTGGAGAAGTCTTTGTGTATCTTTAGACAACTTTTCTGCAACCTGATACCTAAAAAGACGCTCTTGCAATTCAGAGATCATATTCTCCTTCTTATCTCTTGGTATGTCTCCTCTACTCTCTATTGCAGAAATCTTTTCACGAATTGAGAGAACTTCATTTGCTTCTTCTTCTTGTTGCTTTTTTGAAAAAAGAGCTTCTGGAGAAACAATTTCAGCAAGTTTGTATGCTGATTTTTCATTCCATATAATTACCCCCTCAAGCTCAACATAGTTATATTTCTCTGATAAATTCTCAGAAAAAGCACTTGGTTTTACAGGTTGCATATCATCTGGAAGATCAAGAAGCGCCTTTTTAATGACAGACATATTGTGCTCATTCATTACTATATGTCTTGAAAAAATGTCAATAATTTGAAATTTTTGAGAAGGGGAGGTAATTTCCCTGCCAAGACCATTTTGGGAAATTTCTTTAAAAAGTTCAGATGGATTTTCTATTTCCATTTTTTTTGAATTTAATGCAAGAATAATAGTAGTTACTACACTATCCACCTCTTCAATAGTTGTAGTAGGCTCTTTTATTACCGCACCACCATCTTCTATTTCTCTTCTGGAGGTGGTAACTATCCCCGTTTTAACATCTCGCGTTTGAGTAAAATGCGCAACGGGGTGTTCCCTTCTGTGCTCAAAGAAGATAATATGATCAACGGTATCATCGTCAAAATCCCTTACTTTAAACCTTTTTACCGTATCTATTGTCCCAACAATAAGAGAAGCTTTCCCGACTCCAAACATATCGCTATGGCGACCATACATACTTACAACATTTTCTTCGCCCTGTTCTCCATTGTCGTTTATCCCACCTTTTTCCTTTGATATGAGATGACTTTCTCCAAAACCATAGGTTTCAGTTTCAGCACCCTTAATATCGACAAGTGACTTTGTGTCCGTGTTGCCAATAAAGGTCACTGGCATTGAGAATTTTTTAACATCTGATTGCGATTGAGAGTTAGCCATAATAAAGTCCTATATTTGTATTTATCAAATAGAGACTACCACAAACCATAAAGTAAATGCAAATCTCTTTATATTAGGAAAAAGCAAAAACCTCCAAAATATCCTCAGAATAAAGTTTTGTCAAATATTCTATCTCGAACTCCGAGTTGAAAAAATCCAACAGTTCGTCTTCTTCACACACAGACAAAACATTTTTAAAAAACCAAAAAGACGGATACAGTAATGTTTCACTTCTTCTTAGCCCACCATTCACCTCGTCAAGATCAAGGTTAAACACTTTTGCTACCGTCCCAAGAATATTTTTTTCAAGCTCTTTTTGAGACAATGTATGCGCTTTGTTGTCCAGACCAGTAGTCTCTACTGGTCTGGACAAAAGAGAGAGATCATCGTGAAGAGATGACAAAAGGACACTTTCGGAAAAAATATCCATCACATCCCTCGTAGTCTTTTCACCGTTATCTTCATCTTCTATCTTTTTCATTGAGCCATCAAGAATAATTGTAGCAATAGCCTCTTCTTTTGATGCAATAAAGTCATTTGCAACATCCATAAAAAACTCACTTTTAAAGACAGAAGAGCCACTCCCTGCAACACGCTTCATTTCAAGGGACTTTTCATATAGCTCTCGGATTTCTTTTTTCAACTTTGAGATTTCATCAACAGATAAAGCATTTTCCCCAAGCGACAGTTTTTCCCAATCAAACTCAGTGCTGTCCTCTTCTTTTTTTTCCTTCTTGGCTTGAGACTGATTGGGAACAGATGTTTTGTTATCTTTCTTGTCCTTCCCAATCTCCAAAACAGGAGCAGTCTTGAGATTGTCTGGGAGCTTCTTTTTTTCTGCTTTGGGGTCTCCTATTGATGTAATATCTACAAATGAAAAAATATCATCATTGTTATTGTCTGCCTTGTTGGTGGCTTCGTCTGTTGCAATAGCAATATCATCATCATCAATAATCCCACTTGCGGAGATACTGCCCTTGCTATTATCCTCTATTTCTATATTGTGGGGGACAGATGACGAACCGCTCATACTTGCATCATCATCAAGCGGAGAAGAAGAAACCTTGATTTTACCAACAGACTGCTCAATTTCTTTTTTTCTTTCTTCTGCCTCTAATAACTCATCTGTATTTTGTGTTTTTGGTGTGCTCATTTCTGATACCCTTTTAAGTTTAATATACAATAACTACTTTTATTATTTTTTCGTTCAATAATTAGATAAAGCTCTACCCTTTTTTAAGAGAGCTTCTTTTTGCGCGTTAATACTCTCAAGAAGAAGCTTTTTCTTCCTTTGTATAATCAAAGCCTCTTCAAAAGAGGAAACAATAACTGCCTTTTTCTTGACCTCTTCTGTATAGTTGTCTATATCGTCCCTTATCTTTTTCTTTGGGTTGTCTCTCGATTTCTTTCTTCTTTCGGGGGAAGGAGCAAGAGGCACTCTATAAACGCTCATCCCTAAATCAAGTTTTGCCACATACCCGTCTTTTGCGATCTTGTTCACATCTGGGTATCCGTCTTCCCCAAGCATTTCCTCCCCCATCACAGAATATTCACTTTCGAGAAATTGATGAAAAGCCTCCATTTTATTACTAAACTCCTCACGCCTATCACCACGAAGATCAAGTTGCTTGTCAAAAAAACGATCAACGGTCTTGAGATTATTCATCAAGGTAGCAGGAGTAGCTATCCCTGTATTCGCAAGCTCAAGAGGAATTGTCTCTTTTGATAAAGGATAACTGCTTTGTTGGAGCGGGTATGCAAAATCATCAAATCGTGTAAGTGGAGGATGTGCGTGTTCTGGATATGGAGTTTCATCAATATAGTCGTTTCCAACGCGGGGGTACACCGTTTCTCCTCGCCCATAAGCACCACTCATGGAGTTAGATGCTTTTTCACATTTTACAATCGCGCTTTCACTCATTATCAATACCCCTAACGCTCTTCATTTTCGTGACCAACAACTCTTTTAATAATATCGAAACCAGATTTTGGCTTCTGACAACTCTCCTCCCTATTCCCCTGTTCAGACCTATCTTCTCGTTGTGTTGCTGATGCAGAAGATGCCACTCCTGATGTCGCAAGATGTATTCCTCCAAGAACCAACTTAGATACCTTTTCTGCAACCATATTTGATAAGCGGTCATAATTTATATACTCATCAATAACAATAGGGTCAGTTTCGATTATAGTGTTGTTGAGCTTGGTCGTGATTTGCTCAATAAGCTGATCGCTATTAACGATACTTTCACGCTGTTTCCCATCACCACCATTTCTGATTTCGGCAACCTCTTTTCTTAGTTTGAAAACCTGCTCTATCAAAACAAGAACAGGGTCGCCTTCAACGAAGTCGCCACTCTCTATAATCTCTTTAAATTCCCGATCTAATTCTGGAAATGACATAAAACACCCCTTTTTACTTCATATATGATAGTGTATAACTTTTATACACATTTGTATAATTTTTATACATTTTGGCAAAATGCACCACCTTAGAGACCATACAAAAAAAGATACCGTATGTATAACTTTTATACACACTTATATAATTTTTATACATTTTGCAAGAAATGGTATTTTTTTGCCTACTGCCGATCAATTTCTTCATCCTGTCCATCTTTATTGTTATCATTAGACCCCTCTTCTGTTTCCTTGGCAGGCTCTTCAAAGAGCCCCTCGTTGTCATTCTCGCTTATTGGAACGTCACCAGAAACACTCGCTTCCTCTGAAACTTCTGATACATTGCTATTGTCATCATTACCAATCAAACTCTCTTCGTCCTCATCCCCCTCAATAGAGTAAGTATCTGGAAAAAGGTTTTCGATCACCTCTTTAAAATCAAGATCGTACCTTTTCAATCGCCCTATCTTGAACCCGTCACAACCCTTTGGAGGTTTCGATAGAAGATCAGAGAGAGTTCTGGACTGGAGATATTCATCGACAACCTGCTTAACTGCCACACTCCATTCTCCAACACTTACAACATCTCTAAGTTTAGACCCAATAACCCCTTCTGCTTTCTGGCTGAAAGTTGCCAAGGAAAAATCTTTAGGAGGGACTCTATTATATGTATTCACCCAAACGACAACACTTTCATCTTCAAGCTCTTTCAATATATCAAGTTCTTTGAATACTCCAAGGATTTTTGACCCGACAAGAAGATTTGTAGTCGGCACGATAAGATGGATATATAATTTAACCCCATCACTTTTAAGAGCCTCTTTGAAGCCAACGACTTCCTGTATTGATCGAAAAAAAGTCTTGGAAAGTGAACTATCAAAATCGATCACAACATTGTCGATTTTTACATTGTCAACATCATCAACAAGCATTGCTTTTGAAAGCTCAAACAGGTCTGAAAAATATACTTCATAGTTGATCCCGCCATCAGAATTTTTCGTAACAAAATTATTGATATATTCAATATTCATTACCTTGATGCCCTTAAAGCGAATAAGGTTTTTTTCTCCGACTGCTCCATCAACCGCAACGCCTCCAAAGAAGTCTGCAAGTTGGGCAGAAATAATTGTATTTCCACTTCCTCCAACAAAAGAAGAAACAATGTGTAGTGCTTTATTCATACTTCCTTATACCCTTTCTGTTTTTATTAATAATAAGCACAAGTATATCAAAAATAAAGAGTATATTTTGACTTCACAAACAGAATATAAAAACTTGACAAAAAAAAGATATTTTTTTCAGAAGGATTTTTAAATGCAAAAGAGACTGCTTTTTTTGGGTAAAATATCAAACAACAAAACAGACAAAGGACTTTTGATGGTAAAGACACCAATGGTGATCCTTGGACTTGCTATTTTTTTTCAAAGCAACTCTCTTTACTCTAAAGATATTGTGCTCGACAAAAAACAGATTTTATCAATTCTGGAAAAATCCGCAAACACAAAAAAAAGGTCTCCTGTAAAAAAACGGCATTACAGTGACACCAAAAAGAAGAAAAGAAAACAGATAGACAAGCGAGAAAAAACAGACAATACAAAAAAAATGCTTGTGACGGAAACGGGAAATTCCAAGAAAAGACTCCCTTTCGGGCAACTCCCCCAAGTCCCACCAACTCTCCATACCGTTGGAGGGTACTCGCTTGATGAAAGATTTGAGATGCTTGAAAAAAAAAGATGGGAAAAAACCGACCTTAGTAAAGGCAAAAAAACACATTCTAAAACAAGAGGATATGCAAACAATCCTCTGTCAAGAGAAGAGGAGATGCGACAGCAAATTTATAGAGAAGTGAGACTTGGTGAGGCAAGATATGAGCGCCAAGACAAAAAAGTCACAAAGCCCACCAAAGAGAAAAAAGTCAAAAAAAAGACACTAACAAAAAAAGACATCATCAATCTCCTCTATTAGTCTTCGTCCTCCCCACCATTTATCAGTGGGCTTATCCCCACTGGCTTTTTTCTGTCATTATTATTTATAACAGGCGTTTTATTACTCGTTCCGCTTGTGGAAGCAGTTGATTTATGAGATCGACCCGTACTACTTTCTCCAGACAAAGAACTCTTCACGGTTTCAGAACCAACGCTTTTCTTCTTTTTCTTCTTTTTATTTTTGTCATTATTATTTGTAACATCATTATTGTTCTCAAGATAGGTGAGTATCTCAATCGGTGTCTTGCCTTCTTTCAGTTTTTCCCTAACAGAAAACGGAAGTATGTCCGCAAGAAACATCTCGGCATTTTCCCTAAACTCCTCCTTCGTAAACAAAAAGAGCAAGGAGGTTTTAACGGCAGATGATAGTGCCCCCTTTCTTGAGTTTTTAAGTATTTTGATAATTGCCTCTATTTCTGGATCAGTTACTTCGACTGCAATTTTTTCCACAATATTCTCCTCTGTTTTGATAGTAATAAAAAACTGGTTATATAGATAGATATATTTATACATCTAACAAATATATGTAAACTTAAAATAAAAAGTCCATATTAAAAAACAAAATGCCAAAACCAACACAAAAGGTGAGTTGCATCAAAAACACACCCAAGCAAAATAGGTAGGGGAAATGGCGATATAACCAAACCAATTCAACCGCAAAAGAAAGCCTGCCAGCTCACGATCTTCTTGACATTGTGCACCAAAAAATAATTTTTGATACACAGATTGTTTAAAGGGAGTATAGCATAAAAAAGGATGGAATTTTAAAAAACAAAACAGTTTACAAGACAAATAAGCAAAAAAGTATTTATAAGTGATACATCACAACACCAATAGCAAACCATCAACAAAACATCTGTTAACTGCTATTACAAATGCGGTAAAAAGATAGTTGAAGATAAGTATATTGTAGATTATTTGACATCTTATTGTAAGTAGTTCATCAGTATAACTAACAGTGGCACAATTTTGAAATACTCACTTTTGATAAAATTATATCACAAAAAACCTTTAAAAGTATTGAGTAGATAGAGAAAAAATTTCTTCAGTTAAAAAAATAAAAAGCTCCCTTAAATACGGAGTTTGCGGAAAAATCACAAAATACTCTTTTTTGAGTACAATAAGAATAAAATACTTTGAAAGATTTTTGAAAATAAGAAAAAATAGAGCCAGACAAAAGGCAAAAGATAAAACAGGATCGGAAAAAAGAGTATAATAAGAAAATAGAAAAACATACGACACAGGAGTAGTATATGAGTTCAAACAAATCGGCACTAATGAAAATTCTAAAAGAGCCGTCATTGAAAACAGTAGAAGCAAGAGGATTGGATACGCTTATGGCATCCATACTGTTGTCAATAAAAATGCACTCGATAGAGAAAACTGCATCACAGAAAAACAGCAGAATACTGATATTGTCAACAGAGGGCTTCATAGGAAGCGGGAATAATAAATTAGAACAGATCATGGACGATCTGCAATCAAGAATGGAAATAATGATTGCTGACAAATACACACTGAAAGCAAAGAGAATAACAGAGACAAGAGAGGATACTATTGTCCCCTCGGAATACTGGAGAAAATTGAGCAAGACACTTGAGAGAGTGGATGTGATAATTGTGGATAAGAGTACAACCTTTATGATTGATGAGACAACCCAAAATATTAGTGCTGATTTTATGTTCTCTGTTGGAACTCAACTGCTTGAGACTTATGCAAAACGTAGGGGAAAATCGATTATTATAGTTGAGGAGGAAGACACCCCAATAGAAAGGCTTGAAGGAAAAATACTTCAAGAAAATAAATTAAAGATGTATCTTGAAGATGATGATCTTTTTTTGAGATCAGAAACGGTTGAAGGAAAACCAAAATTAAAAATAGACCCAAAATCTCTCAGTGATGCAACACGGGATGACAAATCGAAAATAGAAAAAATAATCAGGAAGAAAAATAGGCTGACGCTAAAAGGTATAGAGGGAGCGAATATACGTTCTCTCCCAGTATGCAAAACAGGGTTTGAGAAATTGGACGAGATACTTCATGGAGGACTTGAACTTGGTCAGGTTGTCTCAATGACTTCTCAAAATACAGAACTTCTGACACAGATGGCATTACAGATGGTGTTGCAGATGCCACAGTATTATACACCCATGATCATAAACCTGACTATGAACAGCAGAAGGCTAAAAGACATTCTTGAAACAAAAGCAAAAATAGTGCAAGACGAAAGAGCTAAAGACCCAAATGAAAAGGTCAGGGTACTTCCTTTGGAGACGCTTGAAAAAAATGGAGACATAGACGAAATAATAGAGGCTATGGAATATTTCTATAAGGATGAGGATGTTCGCATTTTCATACTTGATAACGACAATTTAATACAAGACAATTCCAGAAACTATCAAGACCATAAGGCAGAAAAAGATGCGGTTTACAGAAAATTGCAGATATTATCAAGCAAGCTCGATATTCTCATTATTGTGTTAACTCAAGGCGAGGAAATAGAAAAGGGGATAGTCCAGATAGACGGATCGAATAAAGCCATAGAGTGTGTGAAGACACAAATAGTTTTGAGTGTTGAAAAGGGCATCATTGTAACAAAGCAACTTCTTCCTGCAAAGAAAATGATGGAGGCACAAGCACTCCTTGGAACTTCACAGGAAGTGAGGCTACTAACATAAAGGATAACAAATGAGGTGTAAAAAATGATTACAAGGGAAAAACAGTTAGACATACTGAAAGAAGCAGGAGTGGATGAGAATGACATAGAGCTTGTTATGATCGCCAACCTGATGGATGAAATTGAGTTACTGCTAAATGCTTTCGACCTACTGCAAGAAAAATATGGGAAGTTCCCTATGCGATCGATAGAGAAAATGACAGGTATGTCACAAAAGAAAGCCAAAAAAGAAGTTCTTGGTTTTAAGCAAGCGCTTGAAGAATTAGCAAAAAAAATATTCAATGAAAATGTACTCAGATATTACTACATAGAGGTTGCATCAAGATTGGTGCAACTACACGCAATAAATCATGCTGTGGAATACATATACGCATCAAAGAAAATGTCTGAAAAAAAAGATGACAAGTTTGCAGTAGAAATGTGCCATAAGGTTTTGGCAGAAGCATCGTATGTAATAGGGGACTGGGAGGAGGTAATACATAACTATAAAAAGGCACTTGCGTTTGGAGAAAGTGAATACTGGAACGCTCAATACAGAACAGGGATAGAGAAAGCAAAAGACCACATGAAGTCAAAGAGCCATTGTTTTGGAAAACTATCAAAATTAATCTCCGACAACAATACAAAAGTATTGCAGGAGATGTCAAACGAAGAGGAGGAGATAAGAAAAACAGCATATAGATATAACGTGAAAAGAAATACAGCAAAAGAGGTATCAAAATTCAATATTGCATCAGCAAAAACGATACAATAACAAAAAGGCAAACAAACAATACAAGGAGAAAGCAGTTATGGGAAGACCAGTAACTAAAAACATAAGAGAGCAGAAAGCAAAAGAACGCATAGAACTTGATAAGCTAAGAAGAGCAGTAGAAAGATACTCTGAACTAAAGATGATCATTGATGAGCATAAGGACAATAAGGTAATCGCAAATGCCATAAATATTGGAAAGTGCAAAAACATTCAAGACCTTATGTCATCAAGTGACGTAGATGTAAAACTCGATGCGATCAAGCAAATGGAGTATCTTCTTGTTCAGGCAGGGATAGACTTCAAGAAAGACGAGGACTGACCCTCCTCCTCTATGGGGCAAGTTGTTTCAAGGAAATGCCATAGCATTGACTTGAAAGAGCCTACCTCTCCCTCATAGAGGGGCAAGTTCTTAAAGCACTTGCACAAATGACACTCCCCCATTCAGAGTAAACTCAAGAGTAAAGAAAACCCCTTTCAGGACTACAAACAACCAATCCCATTCAGAGCTACAAAACAACCCCTTTCAGGCACGATACACTCCCCCCACAGGGTTTCCCTACCTCATCGGTAATAATCCCTTTAAGGACTAAAAGAACCCCTTTCAGGACTACAAACAACCAATCCCATTCAGGATAGCACAAACTATCCCGCTCAGGCACTCGCTCACGCTCCGTAACAAGCCCCCACACGGACTTTCTTTCTCTCTCCCTTGCCTAACCTCATCAACACCAGTGATTGTGCTTGAAATCCGTTCTCGTTAGATATTAATCAGTATGAAAATATGACCTCGATGAGGTAAACAGTATATTAAAAAGTATGAAAAATACCCCACTCTGGGCATACTTGCTCCTCGCTAACGCATCGTTGACACGCTCTCGCTCTCGCCACCGCCTAACCTCATCAGCCCTGCTAACCTCATCACTTCTGAAAACCTCATCAAGCCTAACCTCATCGCTACCGCTGATCCATCCCCTTTTCGAGTAAAGATAAACAAACCCCTTGAGGAGATAAAAACCCCCTTTCAGGAGAAAGAAACCAATCCCGTTCAGGACTGCCGACAAAACCCCTTTCAGGAGACACGCAAACGCTCCCCGCACTGGGCTTCCTTTCCTGCTCGGTAAAACCTCCCCGTAAGGGCTTCTTTCTTCCCGCACCCTCAAAAGCCTAACCTCATCAAGACACCCTAACCTCATCAGGACGTATGACCTTATCGAAACAGCCGTAAAGCTAACCTCATCGCTCCGCACGTTGAGAACACAAAGACCGCCACAGCCGTAGCAATGAATAGCCAGTATAAACAACCCCAGTCAGAGAATAAAGAAAACCCGTTCAGGGAGAATGATACAACCCCGCCGAGGGCACATTGAGGTAAGACCTCCCGACATGGGGATCGTTCCTCCCGCCCTTTGGCTTGCCGTCTGGTTGATGAATGTGAAAGTCGATGAGGTGCAAAGCGAAATGGTCGCCCTGCAAGGGGATTGTTTCGTGGCGTGTAGCCGAAGTTGCGTGACCTCACTTCTTCTCCGCTCGTACTTCTCCAAAGAGTAGATACCCTCCTGCCGTACAGAATGAAAAGATGATGTGATGAGGTCACTCCCAGTCGCTCCTTTAGACGGTTACGATCTGGTAGTCTCTATATATAGACAGTACCGCATTGATACCCTCTAAAGACTTGCCCGTCAAAGGATGCACTCTGGCTCTTCCTTGTCTCTCCCTCCTTTGGTGAATACCTCATCGTCAAAAGGATAGTACCATATATCAAGCAGGTTCGCATCGGTAAGGTCTCTGCTCTCCGTAGAGCATACCCCGTATATGAGTACCACCACCTCTTTGTCGTTCTGCATCAGCTTGAGCGTGTACTCTCCCCTCTGCTTCATGCTCTTGTGATTGTCGGTGTGACACACTGGGACGATCAGCTCGCCTGAGCCGAACACGCCCTCTTTGTATGGGGGTATCTCACCCTTTCTTGTCACAACGACATCATCGATAAAACCTGATGGGATCATGCCACCTCCTTGTTATGCCTTTCTATACTCTAATTATATCTAATTGGGGCATAAATGTCAATAGCAAACAGAAAAAGGATGTCAGATTTTTCTGGGCGTTTTCCAAAGGGAAGCTCGGAGAGATTGTTTGGTGGGGAGCTTGTTGGTCAAGTAGAATTTTGATGAGGTAAAAGGGGTGGATGAGGTGGGAGCGTTGCTCCCGTTGGCGGTTACTTTTTCAAGTGTGTAAGGATATTGTCGTTGTTGAGCCTGATCGGTTCTTTCAGTTCTCCGTCGTGATACTTCTCAAGCACTTTCTTCATTTTGAAAGTAAAGAAGCCGACACTTGTTACATCGTGGTTCTCGAACATAAAGACAAAGAAGCCTTTTTGTCGTGAGAAGATGTTTCTGGTGAGTTTGACCTCGATCTCTGTAAAGGGGCTGTGTCTGCTCTTTTCGTATCTGAGCAGTGCTTTGTTTCCAAAGAGAGAGCGGAGCATGGCGAGGAACTCGGCTTTGATCTGTCTCTCCATGTACCCTCTGAACTTCTCGATCTCTTTCTCCTGCTTTCTGATGAGCTTGTCGCGCTCGATAAGATCGGCGTATGCCTGCTTGATGCGCTTGTTGCGTTTGGCAAGTTGCGATACGGCACGGGGAGAGATTTGCATCAGATCGAAAAATGGCGGGGTGTTGTCCTTTTCTCCCTCTCTGAGTCTGAAAAACTCTGGTCTCTTCTTTCTGCTCTCAATGTCGTTGAGAATGAACTGTGCCACCTCATCGAGATGCCTGCTCCCGTTGACGGTGACGGTGCATGAGCGCTTGGTGTAAGGCTTCCCAGTGCCGTCGTGTACGGTGATGGTGCTTCCTTTTCCTGTAACGGTCGGCACTTTGTAGCTTCGGTGTACGTCCCTGAAACGTCTGCCGTCCTTGACCGTCTCCGTCCACTCGACGATGCAGTTTGAAAATGTGTAGGTGTGTTTTCCCTGCTCTTTGCGTTGTCTGCGTATCTCTTTTGAGAGTGCTTTTATCTCATCGAGTCGCTCTTCGACCTTATCACGGCTGTAATAGTAGGTCTTGTTGAACGCATGGCTTGTATGATGCCACTCCTCCCAAGGTAGAAGGTGGCTGATCGCCTGTGTCTCCACACCGTAGATGCTTGCGAGCTTGGAAGCGGGGAACAGCCCCTCCTCTTCCGCCCACACTGCGTTCTGGCTCTTTCCCTCTTCCCAGTTGTATCCGTTCCCTGACCTGACAGTGAAATCTTCCATCGTGTTTCCTTTGCGTCTTATGATAGTATATTGTATCTAATATAGGCACAAATGTCAATGATTTTTGGTGGGATTTGTGAGGATTTTATTGAAAAGAAAATGGCAGTTTTATATCATATATGAAAAATATAAAGACCTCTCCTCTATCTGTTGGAGAAATCCATATACTTGCCGATGGTGGATTTTTTGACGACCTTGGCATACACCTTGGCAAGGGTCTTGGCTGTCTCGATCTCACGCTGTTTCCGCTCTTCGGCGGTGAGCTTCTTTTTCTTCGGGGCGCACTTGACAAAACACATTAGCTTCTCCTCCACTGCTTGCGCTTGCCTTTTGGATATTCAAGGCTTCTGTACTCTGGAAGCTCTTTGATCTCTCTGACGGCGATCTCTCCTGCGACCACAGGTACGTCTAAAGTTCTGATGGTTTTAACGCACCTGACAAAAAGATACACCTCATCCGCCTCTTCCATCTCTTTGGGGGTGTAACGGTGATCCCCTATCTGGCAGACCTTTCCTTTCCCGATGTAGAAAATGGTATCGGCAAGGTAGGCATCTCTTGTATCTGATTGAAGGTCGAAACTAACCTCTTTGCCGTTGATAATCGCTCTCTTTGTCACGCTTCTGTTATCTGGGCTAATCTCTCTCATCATGCGACCTCCTTTTTCATCATTTTGATCTTGCCATATATTACCTCATGGACTCGTTGCTTTTCGTTTTTCATATAAGTTTGAAAATCCCATTTCGCAATTTGAAAATTTGTAAAAATAACAGTAGAAAGCAAAAAAGTCGCAAAGAGCATATATAAAAAGACACCGCGGGCGGTATTGTAGCTACCTAAACTATCTGTTGAGCTCATTTCTAACCATGACACCGCAAGGAAAAATAAAACAGGAAGCGCCGAATAGTGCATCAGTATTACTTCAAAAATGCTGTTGATCTTGAATACGACAACCACGACGACAAGGCAGACATAAAGAACTATTGATATTAAAGAAATCATATTCTCTCCTTTTTCATCATTTCGATCTTCGCCAGATTGTCGGCACTCTTGGAGACGATGATGCGCTTGACCCACATCGCCTTTGACCATTCAAGACGGTAGTCAACATCATGGGCATCGAGCATATCAAGGATCGCTTTGAACTCTGCATCCGTATCCGTAAAGAGCGTATGGATACCGATGCCGTAGCTTGTCGCATAGATGTTCATGCCCTCGAACTGGGAAGCGACCTCTCTTAGAATGTCTCTAAGGTCTGCATAGGCTTTGTCGCCCTTTTGCATCGCATTGATACGACCGACCACCCACGCCTTGTCAACAGGCTTCTTTGCAGGGAGTTTGAATGTCTTGGTGTTGTATTCGCCGTCCGTGATGTTGATCTCCGCATGGCTCATGTATGTCGGATCATATTCGTTCAGGGAAATGTAGGCAAGATCGAACATATCACAGAGCGCATCAAGCTCTTCGACCGTGATACGAATGTCCGCATCCTTCTTTGTCGCTGTAATGTATGATCTTTTTGCTCTCTCTACTTTCTCTACTTTGCTCATCTGTCATCCTTTGCTTTTTTCTTACCACTATTATATCTAATATAGACACAAAAGTCAAGTATTTTCAAAAGAATTGTTAAAAGATTTTCTCTTTGATGCTGTATCGCGCTATCGCATAGGGCAGTATCTCGCTCTTTGTTCTTGCCCCGTGACCATAGATAAGTGAGTGTGCCAGAGTGTCTTTGATCGTGATACCATCATCGCTCCCCCACATCCTCTTGTTGATTAGCTGATCCCTGTCGCACAAAAGGTCTCTGATGGGAACATAGACGGCATAGACCACGGCATCGTCATGTGGATAGGCAACATCTCCGAACATCTCGGCACTGCTTGGGTAGCATGACAGATAAACATACCCCGTTGCACTCTGGAGACTCTTTTTTGTTTTTGCGGATGTGCGCTTTAGCCCATCTTCCATGACGGGAACACTTGCGCCAGTACCGTGATACATAACTGCATAGTGGGTTTGTGAGCTATCTTTCGCCTTGCTCTTGAGCCATCTCGAAAGTGCCACATCGTCCACCGTACCGTTTTCGTCTCTGAACTGGGAAACGATAGTCTTGAAATCGTGGTAGTTGTCGTTTTGAAGCCACCTCTTCACGACCTCGGTTTGCAGTGTTGTATTTTCCATCTTGGAGAACCGCTCCGCCTAAAGCCCGATGCTGTTGGCGACTTTCTGCCCGTACTGGTGGCACTCTGCCATGATCTCTGCGATTGTGGTGTTCTCATCGATGTCTCTGATATGAATATCAGAAGGGGCGTAAACAGCTCCATCCCTGACAGTGAAGGTCATACAGCCGTTTCTGCTCCCGTATCCATAGGAAAAAGAGAAGTGAAGCGGAACAAGACATTGGGCGATGATCTCTTTTGCACCGCTAAACTCTTTCTCTACCTCATCGCGTGCATGACCTTGAAGATGCCCGAACTTGCTGTTAAACACCTCATCAAGCAGTGCCTCCGCCTCTTCCTGAGTTCTGACTCTAAGGGTGAAACCGTCACCAAAACCGTTGCTGTCCCTCACTGGGGTGATAATACGGGAGAGTTGTACCAGTGCGCCATCCCATTTGCCGTCTCTTTCTCTGTCAATGAATTTCTTGATAAGGTCGTGGCTGATCACTTGAGGGTTTTTCATTGTGTTTCCTTTGCTTTTGATATACTGTATTATATCTAATACAGACACAAAAGTCAAGGATTTTCAAAAGATTTGTTAAAAGATTTTCTCTTTGATGCTGTTTCTGTCGGTGTATATGATTACAAACACATACCCGAAAGCATCTCTTTTGCTTTTTGAAACTGCATCTCGATCTCTTCGCGAACCTCTCCGTATGTATCATGGAACAGATCGTCCATGACCTCATCGAGCCGTTTCTCTGCCTCTTCGAGAGTGTCGTACTTAATTACAAAATCTTTTCCGTCTGGGGTGTAGTCAATAAGAAGAGTAAGACGGGAAACCGCCATATTAAGCGCCCCTTTGTCCGCCTCTTGGATGATCTCTCTGAGTTTTATTTTGTCGATTTTTGCCATAGGGTATCCTCCTATTTTGATGTTGCCGTATGCAGGGCGGTGGCAAGAACCTCCCCCATCGCTTTGCGTGTATCTCCCAGACGCTCATTAAGCTCAAGTGAGGTGATCTCCCCGTTGCGTTTTGCACAATACTCAAGGGTGACAGCGGTATCGTGAAGCTCTTGTGCGAGCTTGTCCATCCCAACTACCTTGAGAGACTTCGCAACCCCTTTGAGATAGTCCGCCTCCCCTCTGATCGCATCTTCTACCTCACCTCTCTCTTCGATCCAGTTAGTTCCGCTGTTTTTACTCATCATCTTCTCCTTTTTGAAGTTGCTTATAGGCTGTATATCGGTAGCCTGTTCATCTCTTTTCTTTCGCGGTACTCCGCCACCTCTTTGCCCCAGTCTCCAAACGCACTGCCTCTTATGCCAAGGGCATTGCAGACAAATATAAACTCTCTCCCGTGAGGCTTATACTTCTCGCCGTTCCTCTGCTCCAACATATAGACTACATGATGGGCAAACTCGTGAGTAAAAGTATCCCAAAGGTAACATTCTGGATCAGCAGAAACCAGTGTCGGATTAAGTGAAATAACCTTTGTGCCATCCCACTTGACCTCCATTTGACCCATGATGGTGTTTTGATGCTCAAGTTCTCTGTAATCAAGCAGAAAACTCTCTGGATCGATCTCAAGCTCTCCATGAGCAATATAGAAAGAAGCATGATTGATAAGCTCTTGAAGCCTGACCTCAACCATCTGGTAAATCTCTTCTCTTATATTGCAATGGATTGGCGGGATGTACTTGAACTTAATACGCTTCACAAATAACTCCTTATTATTTTCAATGTATGCACCAAGGACAAAAGTGTTTCTTTTTGCGGGTTTCCACGAAAAACAATCTCTTTGCCAATCTCTCCAATAATAGCCTGAACTCTATAAAGTTCATTTTTAAATCCAAATCCCTCATGCGGTGGGTTTTCATCTATGTCCTCTTCTGTCATGGAGAACGCTATTTTCAACATACAATCTATACTGTCCATTGCATCATACTTGCTTCTCTTAACGCTTGATAAAAGAGAAATATATTCATTTAAAATCTTAAAATTTTTATTGTCTATATCTGAAAAGTCTGTAAACAGTGCCATAATATTTTATTTTCCTTTGAAATGGTGTATTGTAAGAGGATAAGAGGCGGGTTACGCCACCTTTTTAGCTTTCGGCTCTCTGAGCTTGTAAGGCTTGTCCCACTTCCCGATTGCAAGGTTAAGATAATGCTTACAGTGGAAATAATCCGTCATAGGATCGCTCTCGTCAAACCAATCATCACCACGCATGATCTCGATCATCTTTGAGAACATCTCCGCGTGCTTCCCGTATTTCTCTGTATAGAACTCGTTGATGCTCATGTGTTCGCGCTCTCCGAGAATATCGGAAAAGTCAACATCTCCCTCCATGATCGCCACATTGACCTTTGAATAGTTCTCTGTTCTCACTGAGAACTTGAGGTTAGGAAATGCTTTTTTAAGTTCCGCTCTGATCTTTGCTGTCTCTTCTTTTGTAATATGTGCCATCTGTCATCCTTTGCTTTTTACTTACCACTATTATATCTAATATAGACATATTTGTCAAGGATTTTAGTGAAACTTATTGAAAAAAAAGCAAAAGTTTTACGTCATATATGAAAAAACAAAGAGAACGGCTATCGAACCTAATCACTTTCTTCTTGGACACCCGTTCCGATATAGACGCTCACGGTATTCTCAAACACGGAACAGATATAGGCGGGTCTGGCACTGTTGATCTCGTGGACGATCCCCTCTGTTAGTTCATCCGATGGTATCCCCTTGAGTTCAATAGATACCGTCCTGCTTTCACTGTTTGCAGTAAGGCTCTTTATATCCCCCTCAGTGATGTTTGCGTTCTCGAAAAGTATCTTGCAGATATACAGCAGTTCTTGATAGGCGTTTACCTCTTTCATCGTCCTCTCCTTTTTGAATTGTCACACCCCTCTGGAAAAGGGACACGAATGTCTTTCTTATAGTGTTCCATTCTTTTAATAAACTCATCAAAAGAAATACCGTTAATTCCATACACAAGTGTATCTATGATTGGATCGTCGTTGGTGTCACTATATGGGAAATCAAAATACTCTTCCACTCTCTGATTAAATTGTATAGAAGCCTCTGTTAGCTCTCTGGCAAGTTTTCTGTTTCTCTCAAAAAGTTCTCTAAGCTCTTTGTCATTTAGGGGCAAGTTGTCTGGCACTGTCTCGGCTTCTCTCTCTACCGCACCCACTTCTTTCTTTGGAGGCGGATCAGTATCTATAACCCAAAACCACTTGCCAAACCTATATTCGGCACGCATATCCGATGCTTCTTTGATCTCCGCACCTTTCTGGGCAACCCTCTTTTTTATCCTCTTTAGAACAAAAGAGATTTCAAATTCCTTTCCTGCAAACAGAGCACCGTCGGCTTCCTTGAATACGCCTTTGCGGTTGATAAAATCCATTTCGATAAAAACAGAGTCGCTTTTCAGCTTTTGTGATCGTGAATTGATAGGGATAACAATTAACATGGTATTACTCCTCACCTTTGCTTTTTATGCAAATATCGCACGCTTCACTAAAACGAAACTCCGCCTTCTTCTTTATTTTACTAAAAAACACAAGCATAGCATAGAACATTCCACCGAGAACAAAAATATAAATAAGAATTTCTAAAAGAAACGGTGTAAATCCAATAAAAAGAACACTAAGGTTTAACAATATCAGGTTTTCAAGGTTAAGACCGATTTTTTTATAAAATTTCGGGCATTTCTTTGTCACCAAAGTCTTGACAGCAATATAAAGAGTTATAACAGTCCAAGCGATAGGAATAATATTAAGAAATCTACCAGTCAAATAGTTATAGCAAGAAGAAACAGTCTCCTCGGAATAAAATACCGCATAATCGCCACTTAGTACAGTAGTAGAGCTGATCGTCGATAGAAAAAAAACAAACGAAAAAAGCGACAACACAAGTGAAAAAAAGAACATATAAGACAAATAGCTATAAATCCTACTTTGATCAGAATTTCCAAAAAAAGTATTTTTTTCTTTTGCTGAGATGACGGTATCAAGGATGCTTTTGTTGCTTATCTCATCAAGTTTTGTTTTTGTAAAATAGTCCATTGCCCGCCCCTCCTTACACAAGCATAAGGTCGAGAAGGTTTCCGCCGTTCTCGATAA
>Ga0256843_1000906_pt1 | contig 24325 bp, 19 predicted proteins | sample AlvinellametaG_FD_191572 | JGI IMG/M metagenome (GOLD analysis project Ga0256843, IMG submission 191572) | Pompeii worm associated microbial communities from hydrothermal vent at the East Pacific Rise, Pacific Ocean - Alvinella | ecosystem: Host-associated > Annelida > Integument > Unclassified ... | reverse complement strand
GGAAAAAAAGTAGGAGAACTGACAGTAGAAGAGACTTTTCCTATCGATCCAAAACAGCGACTGTACAATATCTACGGTACAGCAGATCCTTCCCATCCTGGTGTCAAAAATACTACATCAAGACTGGGGAAGATCGCCGTCTCGGGTCCCTACCGTGTCGAGTACCCTCTGATCGAAGACAATATGAAGCGTATAGAGCAGATGATCACCCGAACCGGTGCAAAATTCGTCTCCTCGATGATGATCGCTGCCAATCCGCTCAACCGTGCCCATGAACGTATGATACGCCAGGCTATCAGTGATTCTGATCTGCTGGTCATCTTTCTAAGAAAGCCTTTCACTCAGGAGGGGCTGCGCTATGATATCCGATATCAGGCACTCAGCCGTTTTATTGACAATTTTATCCCTCGTAACAAAGTACTCATTCTTCCATTTGAGAATACCTATATCTTTGCCGGGTATAATGAGCTGATCCTCGATGCCATACTGGCAAAGAACTACGGATGCCATCAACTGGTAGTAGGCAAGAACCACGGCGGTCTGGGACTCTACTATGACCAGAACCGTCTTGCTTCGGTCTTTGACCACTGCAAGAACATCGATATTGACATCAAAACGGTTGATGAGTATGTCTACTGCGATACCTGTAAAACACTGGTCAGTACCCGTACCTGTCCGCACGGACAGCACCATCATGTCCACTACCACAGCGAATCGATCATGAAGCTGATCCAAAGCGGTATTATCCCGCCACCGATCCTTGTACGCAAAGAGGTCTCTGCCAACATTCTTGCCTCTCTCTTTCCTGAACGCTTCGAGAACCTTCAGGAGATGCACTACTCACTCATGCCCGGTTCGGGTCTGCTTGAACAGCAGAGTGAAGAGCAGTTCTATCTGAAGCTGATCGAACTCTACCAGACCTCTTCATTGACATAGGAGTCTTTACGATGAATGTACAAAAACTATTTTTGACTTTTCTGGGAACAGGACTTCTCTCCAGACCGGTACTGACCGCATCTTTGCTTGCAACCGCTATTGGTATCGCTATACTGTATACTCTGGGGATGGAAACCCTTTTCATGCTCACTTTTGTCATCATCGTTATCAGTATCTTTGAAGTGAACAAATATGTTGCAGACAATCCGGAAAGCAACTACAATGAGATCACTATCGATGATGCATCAGGTATATGGCTGAGCCTCATGATCTCCCTCTCTACAGCTGTTACACTGCACTTCCCTTATGCCGAACCTGCCAGCGTTGTACTCTCATTTACAAGTTTTATACTTTTCCAACAGTGGAAACCCTCTACCATTGGCTGGATGGCAAGAGAACTTAAAGGCGGACTGGGCATTATACTAAGCAGTGTACTTTCAGGGATCGCGGGGGGATTGTTGAGTGTGGTTATATTGATGAGTATGGAAAAACTCCTCTAATCATTCTCCTGATTCAGAATCTCCAAATTTTTTTGGGGTACTACAGCCCTTTTTCTGCAAACAACCGTTTTTACCATGAAAAACTTTACAGTTCAAACTTTTCAGGAACCTCGAACTTATTCGGGACAAGCAAACTTTTTTTGGTTACAAAAGTCAGATACTGCTACCTTATACAGGATATGTATGAATGGTAAAAGAAAAAAAGGGGACGCGCTGCCAATCATAAGGCAGCACATATGAAAAGAGGAAAAAGATTAAAACTTGTAGTTCACACCGAAGTTCCAAGTCTCAGTATAGTCATCACTGTCATTGTGACCAAGGCTTGCATAGTCAACAAATACACCAAAGTTGTTATCGAATGTGTACTCTGCACCAATACCCCATGCAAAACCATCCTGATCTTCCAATGATGTATGCTCCAGATCATACTCTGTAGAAGAGTATCCAAGAAGACCATACAGATCAAGACTATCATAAATAGGATACATTGGCTTAACAAAGATACCAAGGCTGTCTGCACTTGCATCTTTATTCCATGTGCCGTTCGCATACATAGTCTCATCCCAACCGATCCAGTATCTTGCTTCAACTGCTACATATTCATTAAACTTATATCCTGCCTGAAGCATAGTCTGGTCATAGCTTTCATTAAAAGCTGTTTGAAGTGGCTCATTCCCTACTGCCTGCGCTTCAACATAAGTGTATCCTGCACCTACATAAAAGTTCCCTGCCATTGGCTCTGCTACCTCTACTACAGGTGCGATATCTCCACCTGCTACTGCAAATGAACTCAATGCAAATGTCGCTGCTGCTGATAAAATGATTTTTTTCATGATTTTTCCTTGTCTGTTTTAGTTTGAACTATTATATCATGATATTTCTTAATGTCAATGAAGGGGGAGGGGAATCGGTGTATGGTGAAAACAGATGTTCCATATCGGGGAGATATGGAACAAGAAGTTTACTCTGCCTCATAAATTATTTTTTCATAATCATTGCTATAATTTATCCAAGTAATATTTCCACATCTAAACCCACCTGTAAACCAGTCATGTGTATGCCAACTTAGCCTATATGGACTTCCAATATCCTGTATATCAGCCGAATTTCTATCTACACCCTCTCCTACAGGTGCAAACCCCATAGAGTAGCTATAGGAATAATACCAATCTACATCATTTGCGGTATGTACAGTGTTACCACTATCCCCCGTATTGAAAAAGACTTCATCTCTCTGCGCATATGCAGCCACTTTCAAAATAGCGCTACCTGTTTCCCGACATGCCAACATTATCTTACTTCCGGTACAACTTTGCTCCATTAATTCAGGATGTGCATTCATATCTGCATATACTGTACGATAACACTCATGCCAACCTGCTAAATCGGCAATAGGCAGGTCTGTTTTTATGCCGGAAAATTCATACAGTTTGCTTGCAGTTACCTGCACTGTTATTTCATCTGCATCATCCCATATTCTTAGTGTTGCATGATCTTCCTCGTATCCATTAAAGTCTCCTTCATAACGAATTATATCACCATTAAGCACAAATGCTGCATGTTCGCCCTGAACAATAATAACAGCTTGTGCATTCTGATTGTTTACATTCGACTTTTCTTTCCAGTTTACATCTATATTCTTACCAATACTAAAATCTTCGGCTTCCAATATTGTAGAAAAAGTAACTGTATCTGCACCCGTACCTCCATTTTCATCTCTAACCAAAAGTGCAACTATATAACGTCCAAATTTATCCGCCTGAAAAGATGTCATCCGCTTTGTCGAATACTTTATACTTAAATCAGCATTACTCCCCATCGGTTTTTCTGTCATCGCCCAAATATAGACCAGCTTATCTCCATCTTTATCCGGTATTAATGAAGCAACAATATCAACATTATCACCAACTTTTATTTTTCTGTTTTTCCCTGCATACGCAACCGGTGGTGTATTGCTCGGTTTTGCAATATAGTTTTCTGATGTCGTAGTTACTCCTGCCATTGCTTCTTGAGTTGCCGCCTGACTTGAAGCAGACGATGCACCGTTACATCCTGACAATACAGCCGCTGCTGCCAGCGAAGCTATCAATATGATGGTTTTGTTCATAATTTTCCCTCTTTTTTTGTAATCAATGCACATTGATTGTTTGTAGAATTTTGATTATTATAGCAAAATATTATGATTTAAAGTTTTAATGTATGCGTTTTATGGGGTCTTTAAGCATAATTATGTAGGGTTTTGGAATGAAAAAGTGCTTTACTGCCAGAATGTTTTATTCAGAAAAATCACTGTCTTTTTAGAATAGGTTCATGATAAATCTATTTTAAATTGGTGAAGCAAACTATAATTATAAGTGTGCCATATCCAAAGATATGGCACAAGAAAATGTAAAGATACCTGCCCACCAGGGGGGCTCTTCTTTACTCTTCAAAAAAATACTTGACTAAGAAATTTTAATATCCTAGTACTACATTATCAATCACAATAGCAGTATCTACTATCGTATCACCCTTATCTGCCACCAAAAACTTAATGGTATGTGTACCTGCTGAAATGGGAATAACAAAATGTTCACCATTTGTTTTACCTGAGTTAAAGTAACTTCCGTTCAATATACCAGAACTTGAAACAGAGTATGCAACATAATTCACTGAACCTCCAAAGTTTTCAAAAGGGCTATCGTCTGTTCCTGGCGTACTACCGTGTGCTACATCTACTCCATCAATGAGGACTTGAAAGATCTCATCATAATAACCTATCGATTCATCCGTCAAAAATGTAATAATATCAAAACTGATCACAGTATCAGTCGGGGCAGTAAACGTCTGTGTTACATTTGATGCATCATAGTTCGTAACACCATCACCATCTATGTCTCCTGCAGCTCCCAATCCGTTACTCTCAAATCCTGAAGACAAAAGTAAAAAGTAGTTGCCATCGCTCGCATTAATATCACTTGGTGAGAAATTGCTTTTTTGCAATACTTCTGCACCACCCTGCGCTGTCCAGCCTGTCAAATCACCTGTTTCAAATGAACCATTAATCACTGTTTCTTTTGTCACATAAACAGTAATTGTTATTTCATCTGCATCATCAAATATTCTTAAAGTCGCACTTTCACTTTTTCCGCTAGGTAAAGGATTACTGGCAGATACTTCATATTCGATTTGATCACCATTAATTCGGAATACACCATACTTACCTTCTTGTTGAGTAATGATTGCCTGTGCATTCTGGTTATTTACATTTGAAAGTGTTTTCCAGTTGTTTTCTACTATATTGATACCATCTCCCAAATACATATTAAAGCTTTTTGCTTCCAATGTTGTAGAAAACGTAACCGTGTCTGCCCCTGTTCCTCCATTTTCATCTCGTACCAACAATGAAACTGTATATTTCCCAAACTCATCAGGAATAAACCATGATGCCCTGCTCGTAGAGTATTTAATTTTCATTTCTGCATTACTGCCAACTGGTTTTTTAACCAAAGTCCAAATATAAGAGAGCTTGTCTCCATCTTTATCAGGAATTAAAGCGGCATTTACATTGACACGAGGATCATCTACATTAATTTTCCTATCCTTTCCGGCATAAGCGACAGGCGGTGTATTGCCTGGCTTTCTATGATAGTTTGCATTTTCAGAAGTCGTATGTGTATCTCCTGCCGATGCGCTGGCAGATGTTTGTGCCGAAGCAGACGATGCTCCGTTACATCCTGACAATACAACTGCTGCTGCCAGCGAAGCTATATAGATGATGGTTTTGTTCATGATTTTCCCTCTTTTTTGTGATCAGTACACAATTTTTTGTAGAATTTTGCTTATTATAGCCAAATATGGTTTAAGTCTTTAATGTATGCATGCTACGGGGCTTTGAGAATAAACATATAAGGGTTTGAACTGTAAAATAATTCGCAGGAAATAGCCGGATTGCCCCGAACAGGTTCGGGGATCCGAAGTTCTGAAACCGTGAAATACTTCACGGAGACAGTGATGATTTTTGTCTTATTTCATGCCAAACGGTTTATCTTTATTTAACATATTATAGACGGAACACCCATCCACATTGCCAAGTTCACAGGCGCGTTTGAACAAGATATTCGCTTTTTTCATATCTTCTTTGACACCATTGGACTCCGCATACATCAGTCCCAGACGCAGGCATGCCCTGCCATTGTCATTTTTGCACCCCTTTTCATAATAGCGAAGCGCTCTTCTGTAGTACATACCGGCATTAAGTTTGTCCCTGGTGACCAGTTTTCCCCTGTCATAGAGCTTTGCCATATGAAAACAGCCATCGGCATACTGCATCCGGCAGGCTTTGTTAAAGTATGCCATTCCGGCCGAAACGTTCCGGTCAATCCCTTTTTTCGGTTCGGTATACATCAGCCCGACCTTGTCACAGTTTCTTGCATCTCCCGAAACACAGGACATAATATATCCGTCTATCACTCCTGCACCTATACTGCCTGTCAGCAAAAAAAACGCTGCGTATACTATTTTCTTCATTGTACCTCTTTTTCTCTCATTGATGTCAGCCCCAGTATGTTACGTGTCTCTCTTGCAGAAGCAATGGGGCGCTGCAACTCTTTTGCCATACGGACAATACGCTCTACCAGCATCACATTTGTTGCCAATACCGATTTGCCATAATCATAGTAGACACTGTCTTCCAGACCGACACGTACATGTCCGCCGGAGAGTATGGCTGCCGTATTGACGGGCAGTTGAAAATCTCCCAGACCTGCCGCTGCCCAGACGGTATTGTCAGGAAGCAGGTCGACCATATGGGAGAGATCTTTCATGGTTGCACGTGCCGTACTCAGGTTACCAAGAAGTATATTCATATATTTCTTTCCATTGACAATCCCGTGTCTCTCCAGATATCTGGCAACATTGATCATACCCGTATCGAATATTTCAAGTTCAGGCATGATCCCCTGTTCCTTCATAGTCAGTGCAAGTGCCTGAATGGTATCAAGAGAATTGATACTCGGTCCGCTTGAGAAATTGAGTGATCCCAATGTTAAACTTGCCATGTCAGGTTTGGCATCTCCTGTCAGGAACAATACCTCCGAACGTTCTTCCAGACTTACACCGCCTCTCCCGGATGTAGTTGCACAGCAGATCATATCCGGCCGCTCTTTCCGGATACCTGTAATGATCTTTTCAAAATAGACTGCATCTGATGTCGGTCTGCCTGTTTCATCTCTTGCATGGATATGCACAATGGATGCACCGGCATCGTAAACTGCCACCGCATCGGCAATGATCTCTTCAACAGAAACAGGTACATAAGGTGTATTTCTTTTGGTAGGTACCATACCGGTCAGGCAGACATTGATAATAAGTGGCGGATACGGAGAGAGCGGATGCGGGTCAAAACGGGCAATATACGCCTCTTTTGCAGCGCTGCGTGCCGAGAGTGTATGAAAATAGGCTTCCAGATCCATCTCCAGTGTCTGCCAACGGGGAACATGAGACAGACCAAACGACATAACCTTGTCAACCGTACCGATCTTGCGGTACCCAAAATGCTTCTGGTACCAAACGATCACATCCGGTCTGTCGGCATTGGTGATCACTTTTTTGATCCCCTGTTTATACATTGCTTCCAGACGCACATGCTGAAGCTGTTCTCCCAGTCCACTGCGCTGAAGGTCGGGATAAACAGCAAGAAGCGTGGTTTTTCCTATGGTTTCGGAAAGGAGTTTATAGCCCGATACCCCTACGATCTCCCCCCTGAGTTCAGCAACAAAAAATGTATTGAAATCGATCATCTCCATCTCTTCAGAGGGGATATGATGCATATTCCACGGTTCGAGTACTTTCAGAATGGCAGGAAGATCCTCTGCAACTGCCTGTCTGATATGAGGGGTCATAGATAAAGCCTTTTCTCTACCATCTTCTCAATGGCTTCAATGATCAGTTCAATAGGTTTGTTCCAGATATTTTTTTTATCCGATGCGGTATTGATCAGTACATTCATATTGGCATTGATCTCGAATACAAGCAGTGAGAAATTTTCATCTATATGGCAATCGATACCAAAATAGTCAAGTTTCAATCGTTTGTGGATCTCTGTGATCACCGGTTGGATATGGGGTTTGATGTCACGTTTAAATGATTGTATCAGTTTCTTTTCCATAGTCTGGTATTTGGTATGTTTATGCATGAACTCACGGCTTTCGCTGTGGATCATCCATTTGTTGCTATAGATCACATGACGCAAATAGACTTCGCCATCCACAATGACCAGACGCAATTTTCGGTAAATGCCTTTATTCGCATAATCGACATACTGTGTCAGATAGCAGTCACTTCCGTCAAGGGCAAACGCGTAGAACCGTTCATTCTCATCATCGATCCGAATGGTACTAACCCCTCCATGATCCCCTGCTTTTCTGAAAATAACAGGAAAGGAAAAGCCGTTTTTTGCAATTGCATCATAAATATCATCCGGAGATCGCGGCTTGATACGCACCGTTTTAGGTACATGGAGTCCTTTTATATCTTCAAGTATGTCACATACAATGTCACGTGAGGTATGACGTATATGCTCCGGCAGATTGAAAATAGGCACCCCCATAGGAAGAGAGTGGTACATCTTTTCTGTTTTCAAAAGTGCGGTTTGATGGGTATCGGGATCGGATATCTGATTGAACACTGCATCAAAACGCAGTCCCGGTACTTCCTGTTTGACATTGGTATCGAATGTCAGGATAGATGTGTGAAATCTCTGTGTTGTAATATACTGAAAGATATTGGCACTTCCTGACTGCTGAATAACTGTTGAACCGTCTTTCTCGATCTTGATCAACTCCACCATTCTGCTGTCTGGAATACCGTTAATAAATAAAACTGTTTTTTTCTGCATTATTCACTACCTTTTAATGGCACATTATTTTAATATGAATTTTGTTTGGAGAGGATTAAAAGACGCTAATTCAAGAGATAAGTGCAATTTCTGGAAGGTTGTCGATAAAAGATGAATGAATTAAGTGAGTAGGATTTATTAAAAGAGAGACTCTTCCGCCCCATAAAGGAGAGGAAGAGAGTTTAAATGTCTCCTCATGATCTTCCGATCAGAGAAAACCATTTAGTAACCAAATTTGATTATGGTTGTTCATCAACCGCATTCACTGATGGCAGTGGGTACGCTTGATCTGGGTCAACATCACTTACAAACAAGTCATGTACATTGTCTTCTGGCTCGATGATATCATCATCAGCTGCCTCACCCGGTTTTTTGAAGGTAAGTACAATCTCTTTACGATCAGAGCTTAGTGTGATCTTCGCTTCATTCACTTCGTCTGTCAGAGGGTTACCATTATATGTGAACCATGCATTGATCTTAGCGTCGTCTGTACCTTCTTCGTATGTTGTTTTATCATGGAAGAAGTCACTTGCTTCACTGATACGTACTGGCTGGTTGAATGTCCATTTAACTTTCAATACAGTCTCTTCAGGCTCACCTGCTTTGAAGTCTGCACCATATGCAGTTACAACAAAGTCACCAATTGCAGAGATCATTGCGAATGAGAATGAATCGATTTCATTTGCATCTGCGTTTGTTCCTTCAAGGTCTCTGAATGTAGCATTACTCATATCATTTTTGGAAGGATCAAGGTTGTACCACTTCATTTGAGTGTTACCTGCTTTATCTTCGATGTACCAAGTAGTCAAAGCAGCATGCTTGTAATCACCTGTGTCAAGACCGTACAGTGCAGACTCGTCATACTTATGCTGTTCACTGAAGTCACCTGCATCAAGACCTGTGATATCTGTGATTGTCAATACAGTTTCAGATGCATCCAGTGTCCATGTTGCCGGTGTTGTTGAAGCACTATATGTCAACTGGTTACCTGCAGCGTTGATAGATACACCATCTTTAAGTACGATCGGCTCGTTAAATGTGATCACAAGTTTTTCACCGTCAAAGATCGCTTTGGTTACCATTGGAGGCATACCGTCAAATACTTTAACTTTTGCATTGTCAGCTGCATTTCCAGCCAAGTCTTTGATACCGTCGAAAGACATGATTCTACCGTTCACACCTGAAACATATACTTCATTGTTAGCCAGTGTCATAACGTTGGTAGTATCGAATGCAACAAGGTCTCTGTTGATTTCATGACCAGCATCATCTACTTTGATATCGTTTGCTGCTCTATAGTTAGAAACAGATGCTGCACCAAATGATGGGGTTACACCTGTAAGATCAACATTTTCAGAGAATGCAACACCAATTGTTCTCGCAAGCTCATCGCTGAAGTCTACATATGCAGTCGCATCGTAGATCACGTCATAGTCTGTTGCACCAACAGAGTAGTTGTTGTCTTTTGCTCTTTTTACATAAAGCTCTTGATAAAGTGTTTCATCACCTGTGATGTTGTCTGCTCCAAAGATATCTTTTCCATCTTTATCAAGGTTGTCAAGCAGACCCGGAGTCAAATAGAGTGATGGAAGACCAAGTGTACCGTCTCCCTGATCAGGGTCAGTCAACTCACCACCTTCACCAAATGGAACGATCGCTTCAATACCGTCAGCAATCAGGTTCTCACCAGTATAAGAGTTCTGAAGTACTGTTGTTGGAGGAACATTGTCATGCAGAGGAATCTCTGTTGATACATCACCAGCAAGACAGTAGTCATTCATAGGAGTAACAACAACTTTGTCACCGTCTTTTACACCGTCAACGAGAAGACTGATCTCATCACCTTCGCTGAATCCGCTAACAATATAAACATTGTTCCCAGCTGCATCAACTTTACCGTTACATCCACCTTGTGTTACCGTGATGTTTGCATTGTTTGTTGTACATCCGGCATTTTCAGGTACAGAAATCTGGTAGATTGTCGCTTTACCAGCAGTAAACTTGATCTTCGCTGTATCTACGCTAACAACATCACCATCATTACCGACAAGCGCATCTGCCAAATCATCCAGTCTGTCTAGTGTTTCATCACCACTTACATTGTTCAGTTGAACAACCAGGTTGTCAACACCACCAACACTGTTGAATGTTCTACTGTACTCTTCAAGTGAAGAAAGTGTACTTCCCGCTGTTCTTGTAACATCATCATTCAATTCCATCTGTACACCGCCAGTTGCAGGCTCTGCATCTTCAGAAAGCGCTTTGTATGCCATAAGAGAGAATTTGATCGCTCTAGAACCCATTGTACAGCTTAGGTAGTCAAACTGACCAGACTCACATCCTTCAACACATGTTGCAAGATCAACAAATGGCTTTTGTGCATCTCCGTCTTGCGCTGCAGCATTAACAAATGCAAGTTCGTTTCCAGCAAGGTCACGCAGTCTGGAATCTCTAAAGATCATTAGGTCAAATACCTGACCGTCTGTGAGTGGATTAGCCAATGTTACGATCAGGCTCATACCGTTGTCACTGAACTCAGCGTTTGCAACATCAAGGAATGCACCATTGCTGATCACTTTTACATTGTTTGCAATATCATCTGCTGTTACAGGTTCAGTAAAGTTGATCTGGATTGTGTCTGTCACTGTATTGTCAAGCATCAGTCTGTCTGGCTCTTGACTGCTTGGTCCTGTTACACCAAAGTCGTGTGATACAGAAGCAACCAATGGCGGTCGTGTGTCACCAGATAGAATTGGCGTAGTATAGATATTACCAAGATCCATTACATATTCGTCACCAGCATATGGCTTCGTTACTGTAGTAATAGGGTTGTTGCTGTTATATCCTTCTACCAAGAAAGTATATGCAGAACTTGTAAGAAGATTGTCAAAGAATACTTCACCGTTTGCATCTACATATGAAACTACGCTGTTTACACTTGTGATGACATTATCGTTGATCGTCATAGATGCATTATCAACCTGGCTTGTTCCACCTATTTTAGATCCAAGATACATAGCAACAACTTTTGTTCCTTCAGGAAGGGCAACACCAGTCTTTGGATTTCTAAGATCGAATTTTACATCTGCCGCTTTGTGTACGAGCATTGCCGTACCAACTTGAGAATTGATCACAAAGCTTTGAGAGTTAGCAAGTACATTTTGATCACCTGTTACGGTTACCTCTGCTCCTGCATCACCGAACGGATCGTTTGAACCATCTGCAACATGTACCATTTGCGGAGAAACAGAAACAACTACATCGTTCATATCTGTTCCGGCAGGTGCTTTGATAGATACCAGCAATCCGTTTCCATCACCAGTTGTCTTTCCCTGATTGATCTCATTGATCACATATGAGCTGATATCTACAGATTCGAATGAATATTGTCCTGTCTCATCTGTTGTCGTGTGCTGGTTTCCGATTGTTACTGTAGCACCTACTACAAACTGCCCTCTATCGTCAATTACCAACCCCTGAATTGGTGCAGTATATTTTGCCTGCTCATTTGGGTTTACTACGGCGCTTGGTGCGTTTGTAGTGCTTGTACTGACATTGTTCGTGTCAGATGAACCACCACATCCTGTCAAACCTGTCATCAGTGCAGCTGCAGCTACCATTGATAACACTGTTTTTTTCGTCATCATATTGTCTCCTTGTTTTGTTTAGAATTTGCAAATTCTTTTGGGCTTACATATATACATATGAAATATATAATGCCAAAGCTATTTGCACTCTTCTTGTCCACAATTATATCAAGCTTAACCTTAAAGATATATCAAGCTATTTATTAATTAATATAAAACTAATGGAATTTTAAAAAATTCTTATGCTCTCACACCCAAACAGACATCAATTTCACGTTATACCAATGTCAGATTGTTACTTTTGACAGACTCTCCAAAATAATGCTTTTATACGCATTCAGTCTCTCTTCATCTACACTCTTTCCTGAACGGAAAAGTTTATGAAAACGTTCCAGTTCTTTACGTTTTTTATCGTCCAGCCACTGCGCTTTGAATGCCATATCCATCTGTAGATCGAGAGCATCTCTTCGTGCATGGGAAAGCGTGGCGATGGTTGCCGTATAGTAGAGCATCCTTCCCAGCAGGATATAGGGAAAGTTGCGGTTCTTCATGGGACCTGTCTCGAGATAGTGTCTGCCCAGTCTATGCCCGAGCAGTTTCACCTCGGAAAGTTCATCGAACGCGAACCATGCCCCCAATCCTCCTGCCACTGCGCCGATGGCACCGCCGATGAAAAAAGTATGCCCAGCAAAGAGTAGGTCGATGCCTGCTCCTGTCACCGCACCGGTGGTCGCTCCGGTGAGCATGAGCTCTTTGCGTGTCAGCCCGAAAAGCGAAGCGCTCTCTTCGGAAAAGAGGTCCATCCCCTCAAAGTGCAGAAGCTGCTGGGATTTCTGCAGATGACGGTGGTTCCAAATGCGGTCGATCTGCGCCTGCGTTTCCGCTTCGAACGTTCTGAGACGCTCTTTATACGCCTCTACAACCTCACGTTTCTCTTCTTCACTTGCCGACTCACCATGCAGCGGCAGCCGCTCGACATAGGAGAGAGAACGGTAGAGCAGTCTGGCAATGGACGCTGCGCTGCGCTGAAGCATCATTTTGTGGTACTCTTCAAAAAGTACAATGGAAGCTTTGACCCGGGACGTCCACTCCTCCCGAAGCTGCGCCATACTCTCCAGAAGCTTCACCTGCTGTTCCCGGTCATGCTGCATCGGGTTGAAGGTACGGATAATCTGAAAATAGCCGCCAAGCGCCCGTTTCCACGACTCGGAATAGTCATCTTCATCGATATGGTTGACCAGTACCATTCTTGGCTGTCCTGTCCAACGCAGTATCTCCATCTCGGCTTCATACTCTTCACCATAGGGTTTGGAGGCATCGACCACATAGATGATCCCTGCACCCGCCATAATGGGCTCAAGCAGTTCCACCTCGTCATTGAACTTCGGATCTTCTTTATGGGTATTGATGAAGTTCTGTACCACTTCATGTCGCCTGTCAGCACCCACATCATGCTGTTTGAGCCATGCAAGTACCTGCCTTGCTCTTTGAAAACCCGGTGTATCGAACAATTCGTAGAGTATCTTGCCATCCACTTTCAGCGGATAGCTTTTCTTTTTGGTTGTTGTTCCCGGTACGTCTGAGATGGCAATAGAGTCATCCATTGCCAATGCGGCAACAATGGAGCTTTTCCCTTTGTTTGGATGCCCTACGACCGCAAATTTTGGATGTGTGCTCTCCATACTCATGCTTTCACCTCAACCTTGTCGCTCTCCAGAGATGCCAGTTTGCGTACCCACACATTCACAGCTTTGGATGAAGGCTTGAAGTCTGCTTCGGGTGTACCTACCGGGAAAACCACGATCCTGTCACTCTTGGATATCAGGGCTTGCAGATAGTCCATAAAGTCCATCGTAGGCGGTTCCCATGCTTTGACGAACAGAAGGACACTGCCTTCTGTATCGTCGATCACTTTCTGATCGGCTTCCAGTGTGTTGTTCCCTCCAATCTCGGCCATACGGGAAGCTTTCACACCAAAGGTATCTGCAAGTACGGAAAGGGTTTTGGTATCGATGCTCCATCCCTGTATCATCTCATAGGAACGGTCCAGCCTGGCATGGGTATTTGGCAGCATACCGGAAGCTGTGATCTCTGCTGTCTCCTCCTCTTCGTGTGTACTGATAAGCGGTTCATTCATCTCCTGCAGCAGATGCGGCACACCATCCAGGGTTAAAAGTGCACGTTTCAATGCACGTTTCACACCCCAGACAGAAAGTAGGTAGACAGCAAAACGCAGAATGATCGCATAAAAGAGTGTTGCCATGGCAAGAAACTTCCACCATGCACCCAGCATTGAAGCATGGTCTATCATGGCAGGGCTGACCTCCCCTCCCAGTCTGAAGTAATGGCTCTGTTCTACCAGCTCAAGTGTCGGTACGGCAGAGGGCATCCAGCTTCTCCAGGGCAATGCAACCAACTGTGTAAAACGGTGGAACGCTTCGGGGGTCACATCGAGTGTCGTACTCCATGCAAATGCCACATCTCTGGTCGCAACCACACCAAGCAGTGCCAAAAACAACCCTGTAGAGAATGCCAATGCCGCCATCTGCGAACGTTTGATAATGATCCAGTTGGCAAGCAGCGGATTGATGCGAAAACTTTCTGGATCGATAGATATATGTTTGGAAAAAAGCGAAATTGCTTTTTCCATCCAGAATGCAGGAGAAATATGCACAAGAAGGTTCTTGGCACGATCGGCTCTCAACATGGAAAAAAGTGTCAATGAGATCGTAAAGAGAGGCAGAAAAACCACCATTGCCAGGAAATAGACCAGGTTGACCGGTTCGTGTCCGTTGTAACTGAGCAGTGCGATTCCCGAAAAAAGTCCCAAGATAAACGCTGCGATCACCACGGCCAATGTTACACTGTAAAGAAAAGTGTCAATCCGTTCACTCAGGAGCGGTCTTTCAAGCTTTTGAAGATGTGCATCCCGCCACGCCTGTAACTGCACAACAGGATCATTTTTAAGATGCTCATGTGCCAAACCGAATGCCCGGCGCTCCTGTGGTGTTGTCACATCATTTTTGAGCAGGGTATAGAGATCGATATAGCTTTTCAGGGTCATTTCAGTACCGCTTATGCCTCTTCATCCTGTGTATGCTCATGATTCACATCATAAATAAGACATCGGAGCTTTTCTCTGTAAGCATTATGGTCATACGCTGTCACTCTGGCAACACCCTCTTCTACGGCAGCTTTTGCTACTGCCGAAGCGACCCAGATGAGCGCCTCTTTGTTGAACGGAAGCGGAATGATATGCTCTTTGCCAAAGGTAATATCTTCTTTATTGTATGCCGCCTTAACATAGTAAGGCACCGGTTCTTTCGCCAGTGCCGCCAGTGCTTTTGCCGCCGCCATTTTCATATTTTCAGTGATCTTTCTGGCACGCACATCCAATGCACCCCTGAAAATAAACGGAAAGCCCAGTACATTGTTGATCTGGTTTGGGTAGTCCGAACGACCGGTTCCCATAATGACATCGTCTCTGACCTTTGCCACCTCTTCAGGAAGGATCTCGGGCACAGGGTTCGCCAAAGCAAAGATAATAGGTTCAGGTGCCATTTTTGCCACCATCTCTTTGGTCAGTGCCCCTGCAACACTCAGACCCAGGAACATGTCGGCTCCTTCGATCGCTTCATCCAGGGTTTTCATATCTGTATCTACAGCAAACTCCGCTTTGTATGGATTCAGATCGGTACGGGAAGTTGAGATAACCCCTTTGGAGTCACACATGACAATGTGCTTGGCACCCAGTGCTTTGTACATCTTCGCACAGGAGATCCCCGCCGCACCGGCACCATTGATGACAATTTTGATCTCTTCGGCTTTTTTCCCGGTCAACTCCAGTACATTCATCAACCCTGCGGTAGTGATGATCGCCGTTCCATGCTGGTCATCATGGAATACGGGAATATCCAGTTCTTCTTTGAGAATACGCTCGATTTCGAAACATTTGGGCGCATTGATATCTTCCAGGTTGATCCCGCCAAATGTCGGAGCGATTGCTTTACAGGTTGTAACGATCTCTTCAACAGTATGAACGTCCAACTCTATGTCAAATGCATCCACATCTGCAAACTTTTTGAAAAGAACCGATTTTCCTTCCATCACCGGCTTGGATGCCAAAGGACCGATATCTCCCAATCCCAGTACGGCAGAACCGTCAGAGACTACCGCAACAAGGTTGGCACGGTTGGTATACTCAAATGCCAGATCTTCCTCTTTCTCGATCTCCAGACAGGGGATCGCCACCCCCGGGGTGTATGCAAGTGAGAGTTCGTACTGCGTACTGCACGGTTTGGTCAGATCGATCCCGATCTTTCCTCCAACATGATACTCCAACGCTTTTTCTTTGGTGATTTCCGCCATATTCTGCCTTTATATATATCTCTTATAATTATACTCTAAGATATGTTAATAGCCCTAACAACACGTTATATTTGACTGAGGTTTATCATTATATTTCTCTTATATTCCGTCTGTGATATTTACACTTTCCAAACTTTTGATATAATGGATACAAAAAAGGATTCCGTATGAAACAAATAAAACAGATCACTCTCTCTATCCTACTCGCAGGTTCAACGACACTGTTTGCAAATACGCAATTTGACAAAACTTTGGAGTTGAACAATATTGCCTTTCATGTCACATCTCCCAATGATGGAAGTTTAAACAAGATAACTATTCAAACCAAAGGTCTCAGAAGAGATACCGTAGATACCAATGAAGTTGACGGAACAGTCACCGATGCGACTGTCGCAGATCTTAATAATGATGGTGCGCCCGAAATTTACATTTTTGTCACCTCGGCAGGAAGCGGGAGCTATGGTTCGGTCATTGCTTACAGCAGCAACAAAAACATTTCCATTACACCTATTTATATGGAGGAGTTGGCACAGGATAGTAAAATACTGCAAGGGTACATGGGACATGACACCTATAAGATTGAAAAAAACAGGCTAGTCCGCCGTTTCCCTGTTTATGGGAAAGGGAATACCAATGCCAAACCCGGCAGTCACATAAGAGAGATCCGATATAAGCTTAACCATGGTGAAGCAGCATGGCAACTCAAGGTTGCAGAAACAAAAGAGTTGACAAGAAAACACTAGGCTTCAGGAAAATACTCTTCAATGATCTGAGGGAAAAGCCTCATGGTTTTTCTGGCTTTGTCTATTTTAGGCTGGAACACCTCTACACTGGCGGGGAATGTTGCCATCAGCTCCTGATAGATCGCGATCTTCTCCTCCATATGGTTCTCCATCGCATCCAGTACTGCCTGCATATTTTCACGACTGGTTGCATACTTCATCAACAGCTCGAACATCCGTTTGCGCGGATGGATCGCCATAGAGTCACCTGCTGCAAGCGCGATCTCTTTGATATCCCAACGTGAGATGTAGATACCGCTCACATGCGGTGCGATCAGTTTGGCATAGAGTGCTTCGGTATAGGAAGGGTAGTCTTTAAGATCATGCTCTTCATCATTTTCACATGAACCGTCCGTACACATGGCAGGATTGCCTGCAAAGTTCTTCAGATTCAGGTTTTCAAACTCTTTTCTTAATTCGTTGATATCATTTTCATTCATTATTATTCTCCTATCAGTAACGGAATATCATCCGTATCAATTTTCGCATCGAACCACCGGTTGGCAATAAGCATCATTTTTGCCACAAAGATGATCTGGTCATCGAGAAACTCCGGTTTGTCAAACAGTGCTTTGGCATCATCATCCAGACAATAACCGTAGATCTTTCCTTCTTTAATCTCAATGAAATCGATACGTCCTTCTCTTTTCGCCGTATCATTCAATATGTCACAGTAGTTTACGGCTTTTTGCCCGAACTCTTTTTCGATCATCATCCGATCCACCTTCGACTGTGCCACCGAACTCATGGTAAAATCAAAATGTTCATCGGTAATATTCAGTGCGATCGCCGTTGCATTAATACCGTTGTGTTTGAGTATCTTGTTAAAGTATCGTCTTGTGTACCCTGTCTGGGCGTTATAGCCGAGGATGGTACAGAGTCCTGTGTCGGGTTTTATTTCATGCGGTAACATTATATAGCTCTCCTTAAAAAGGAACAAAGTCCCTTTTTAATTCCTCTCACTAAAGCTTCGCCTATCGGCTCAGGCAATACCTCTGGTGTTTCAAATGAGTAACTGATACAACTACTCTCCTCTTTGATAATAAAAGCATTGCATTGCAATGCATACCGACATTGCTCATTCCTCATTATTCCGTTACTCATTTTTATCACCCTTCATTCTTAAAGCGTTCTCATGTAAAAACATCGCCTCTTCCTCTTCCACCAGACAACGCGGGCAGGTCTGTTCTCCGCCAAGGTAGGTGAAGGGGTTTCCGCATTCATTGCATCGTTTGATGTTGAAAGTTGCCAGTGTACGCTGGGTCGGTTCGAAGAACTCTTTGATCTCAAAACCGGGCTGCAACTGAATAGAGCCGGGTTCACACACATCGTGACAGAGATGACACTTGACACAGAGCATCGCATCGAAGTTGATCAGGGAGAACCTTCCGTTGGAACTGAGCGCTCCGGTCGGACAGATGCGGTAGCAGATCTGGCAGTTGGTACAGCTCTCATCCACGAACTTCTGGGAAACAAAACTGACATCTTCCTGTGCCAATACTTCGTAAGCTTCCGGTTTTTGTGCATGTTTAAGCATGGTAAAGAGTATCTTGCGCTTATCGGGAAGATGTTTATCCTTGATTTTCTGCGTCATGGATGCATCGATCTCGAACCGGTGCAGCTCTTGGGCTTCAACCGCATCATCAAACTCTTTTTTGTGTTTGACCACACCTTTGAGCGATGCAGTATTGCGCAGAAAACTGCGTCTGTCCGAAACCTCTTCAGCTTCTTCCGCACTGTTGCCATATTCCACTGCTGTTTCTACATTGACCTGAAGCGCTTTGTCAGAGAAAGCAGAAAGCACAAAATTCGCCTCTTCGATACGTGCTGCTATGACACTGTAAAGGTGACTCTCCTTCTCATAGTCATGCAGATCAAGTGTCACAGGCGTATCACTTGCCAGAGCAAGGGAGATCAGATGCTCCACACTCAGTACAGAAAGGCATGGGACATTGATCTTACGCGATATCAGTCTTACTTTGCTGTCAAGAAAGGTAAAGAAGAACTCCGTAACCGAAAAATCCGACAAAGAAAAAGCCTCCGCAGGACATGCCCCTACACAGGCGGCTGCTTCTATGCCCGTACCCTTGGCAAAGGTCGGAAGCTGCTCTTCTATCTGTACCAGACCTTGGGTCGCATCGACACACTGGGTACATGTGGAGAATTTGCTTGTGGCTCTGACACACAGTGCCGCATCAAGATGAAGTCTCATTACGCCTCGGTACTCTCGGTTACACAGTGCGTGTTCAATTTCTCATTGACATACTCAAAATCACTGAGCAGGAACTCCAGTGTCAGTTCGCTTCCGTCATGGTAGAGTGGTGTACGTGACTCTTTCTTTGCATTGATCAGGAACATCGGTGCCCACTCAAGCAGATGCTCTTTCAGAAATGCCCGCTGTACTTCAAGCAGTTCACAGACACCCTCTTTATCATCTGCTTCCAGCGCTTTCTTCTGCGCTGTACAAAGCATATACATAAACTCAAGCTCTACTCCGATATGGTCAGCACTCACCACACGCGCAGACTCAAGCTCTACACGGAAATCAAGTTCATTGTAGAGTTCAATGACAGGATTGTCACCGCCACTCTCAACCATCTGGTCATCACGTGTGTAAAAACTCTCATAAGGAACAAGATGCATCAAAAAGAGGTTGGTAAAATCTACATTGTAATACTGTTCGATCAGATCCTTACGGCTCATCTCCTGTCGTTTTCCCCAATCTCTATAGTTGGGGAAAAGACTCAAAAGTGCTTCATCCGATTCTATCTGTTCGAGGAATGTTTCATCAACTTCGATCATCATCAATCGTGAGATCAGCGCATAGAGCGCTATACGGTTCTCGATATCCTGTTTCATTTCATTCATGTTGCTGCTCTTTCATATTCGTTAAATTATTGGCACTATACCACTTTCAAGATAAATAAAACAATACCTATTTAAGTTATCTGGAAAGTCGTATGGAAGCCACAGGCAGAGCCTGTGTAGATCAAGGGAAGGAGAACCTACCCTTTGAGTTTGACGCTGTATGCTTTCAAAGACAATGGCACTGCCGGTCTCTTCATATGTACAGGACGTCTGAGTGTGTCTTTGGCATTGAGCGGACGTGTCAGTTTGTCTCTCCATGCCTGGTAGACCTTCATGTTGTTCTCATAGTTCACATAGATATCACCGATCTTGTCATCAGGACCGGCTTTTTCGATGCTGACCTTCTGATGCCATGCATGGTTACCCGCAATCGGGTCAGGATGAGAAGGCGCTACAGCATTCTGCCATGAACCGCTCAGACCATCCCACCAGATATTGTCAAGGTCTTTGTTGAACTCTTTGAACTGCCACGTATCTCTACGTGCCTGCATTCCCTCATCAAGTCCCTGCTTCGGTTTGAGTGTACCGATCTTTCCGTCCATTGTCATATCGTACAGTGGCGCACCAAGTCCCATCACACCAAGCTTATGCTCGAAGCCTGGGATCTCGACAGCATTTTTCAGTTTCCATCTACCTGCATGGTGTGAACATGCCAGCACACCAGGCATGGTTCCTTCTGTCGGTACGGCCATTGCAATGAAGTACCCGGATTCCAGTCCCTCTTCAACCGTATCTGTGATCGTTACTTTGATCGCATCACCACGCTTGATACCAAGACGCTTCGCATCTTCGGTGTTGATCCATACAGGGTTATGGTTCTGTGAGATCTCCATGAGGTGCTTGGAGTTCACTGAACGCGTATGAATGTTGTACGGCAGTCTGAATACCGTATTGAGCGCGAACTCGTTGTCTTTTTTCATAAAGTCGTGGTGAACCTGTGTCACGACATGGGTCATCTCTCTACGCTCAGCTTCGGTTTTCGGATAGATAGGAATCGCATACTCAGGCCACTTCCACTCTTTGAACCACTCTGAGTAGAACTCAAGTTTCTTCGAGAGTGTGTGGAACCCTTGCATGATCTCACCGTCGATCTCAACACCGATCGCTTTCTTGCCTCCAAATACATGGTCTTCAACCAGGAGTACACCAAACTCGTCTTTCTCAACATCACGCTCATCATACTCATGTCCGTGAGCGATATATTTGTTACCCACTTTTCTAAGCGGACGCTCCTGAGGCTTATAGATGTGATCCTCTTCAAGCCATGTACCCATATCTCTCATCATCTCATAGTTTGGATATTTCGAGTTCGGGTACTTCGCTTTGGCTGTCTTTCTGAGGTTAGGCAACTTGTCAAATGCTGCCTGATACCACTCAGGGATGGTTACCGCACGGCTAGGATCCTCTTTGGATGCCCAGTATTTTCTGACACCGAGACTTCCGTCAGGATCTACATGGTGAACCATGATATTCGCCCAGAACTCTACCTCTTCCCAGATCTCACCCAGACCCGCTTTAATATGTGCTTCCAGTGTCGCACGTGTCGGATCTTTCGGTTTCCAACCCATTTTTTCAAGTGCTACTCTCAATGCCGGGTTACGGAACGAAAGCCAGCGAGACGGCTGTGTCGCTTCAGAGTGCTGATCATGTCTTTCTCCTGCAAGTCCTACAGGCAGAATATAGTCACAGTACCAGTTGGTCTCAGACCATGTCGGTGAGAGGTTGAACGGCAGTTCGATCTTATCTTCACGCTTAAGCGCTTCGATCCATCTAAAGCCGTCCGGATTGATCCATACAGGGTTGTACATACGCGGGATCCAGACTGCCAGTCTGTCAGGGACGTTCAGTCCCTTGGCATTCCATTTGTTTCTCCACGCATCATCCAGCAGAAGGTGCGGCATGATGTGTGACATCTCATAGGTTGAGAGCGGATACTCAGGCGGCCATGCAATCTCGTTCCATACATTAACTCTTGGCGGTCTTTCGCCGGCAGCCGTTGCCGCATCTCCTTTTCCGTTGACAGAGATGACATGCCAGTGGTGCAGTCCCACTCCACCTTTGTCACCTGCCATCGCACCACGAAGAACAAACGGCAAGAAGGCACTTCTTGCGATCATCCATCCGCCTTTGTGACCAATCGGCCCTGCTCTCCAGATATAGGTTGCAACTCTTGCTCCCGCATCGATGAACATATCGTAAAGTTTCTCAACGATCCTTGCTTCAACACGACACTCCTTAACCACGAAGTCAAGTGTATATGGAGAGTACATCTCAGCGATCATCGTAATGAAATCTTCATAGCTGTCACCCTGCGGTACAGACTTGATGTATCCTCTCTCTACAAGGTAGGCAAGATACTCTTTGTCTTTCATCAGTCTGTCCCAGTTAACCCAGTTCTTCACGAAGTTATGGTTCACAAGGCTCTCACCGTTGATCCCTTTTTCATTCAGAATACGGTTTGCAAGGTAGAGATAGAGTGCTGTTTCCGTTCCCGGCCATACCGGCACCCAAAGGTCCGCCATTCCTGCAGAGTTGGACATACGAGGGTCCATAACGACAAGCTTCGCACCTTTTTTACGTGCATCTGCAATACGTCCTGCTGCCTGCTGGAAGTAGTGCCCCGCATCTGCTGCGTGAGAAGACTGAAGGAAGATCAGCTTCGCATTCGACCAGTCCGGAGAGTTACGGTCGTCATTCGTCCACTGAATGGTACCTTCACGCGCACCTGCCGAACAGATGTTGGTGTGAGAATCATAGCCGTCACATCCCATAGAGTGAGGGATTCTGTGACCAAAACCATTCTCGTTAGGACGACCGACATGGTACATGATGAGCTTTCTTGACATCTCATCACCTTTTTTCAAGGTATCATGCATCTTCTTACCGATGGTCGCCATCGCTTCATCCCACGTAGTTCTTACCCACTTTCCTTCCCCTCTTTTGGAACCCGGCGCTCTCTTAAGCGGGAAAGGGATACGGTCAGGATCGTACATCTGTGACTGGGTTGCATACCCTTTTGCACAGTTACGCCCACGTGAACCTGCATGCAGCGGGTTACCCATGTATTTACGAACCGCAAGCTGCCCGCCTTTTTTATAGGTGGAGAGATCAACCCATGCAGTCAGACCACAAGAGGCCTCACAATTCGAACATGCTGTAGGGACAAGCATATACTCTGTCGCTTTGATCCCGTCAGGATTCTCTTCGCTCTCTACGCCATTTCTGCCAGTACCACCACGTTTCCAGTCATCTCCATCCAACTCTGTAAAGCTGTCCCACTCTTCCAGCGGCGGATAGAATGAAAGTGTTTTAGGTGTTGGTGTGAACTTACTCTCTGCCTGTGCAGGTGTATCTGCGATTGTCTTAAAGACACCTGTCGCAAGGGATGCACCCGCTACGGTATAAGCCGTTCCTTTTAAAAACGTTCTTCTGCTCTCTACGAAAGCAGGCTGTTCATTGTTTACTTTAGTCATTCATATCCTCCTTAACTCAACGGTAGCATTTGTGGAATTTTAAGCCATACATCTTTTGCCATGTATAGACCGACCAATGCCAGGATCGCCGCAAATCTCAATAGTGTTTTATTATCACTCTTCATATTGCTTACTGCAAGGAAGAAAGGAATAATAAATCCAAGTGTCATACCGAACCAGAATTCAACATTATACTCTCCTCCGGAGTGAACATACGCCAGTGTCGCTTCCGCTTCAGCAGACTTGAATGAGAAGAAATACTCACCCATATACATCATAAAGCTGAAGAATGTTGCGATCGCGAGTACCAGTGCCAGATCACGTCTGCTCTCCCTGCTCCAATTGTTGGATACAAGGATCAATGCTGCAGAACCTGCAAGCAGTGCCGCCCACATCATCTGCATCACTTCCGCCGGTGCCTGCCAGAGTTCACGTGCACTTGACTCAGCCATGATGATCGCTGTATAAAGCGTAACCGGGATTGCAAGAAAAACAACGAACGGGAACACTTTCTCATAGAACGGAGAGATGCTTCTTACTTTCTTTGCCATAGGGCAGTTTCTTCTAAACTCAGGGAATGCATCAAATCCACCAATCAGCATCAATACCGTAATAAGCCCTGTAAAGAGTGATGCCATCCAGGCACCGACCGTAATGGCAGATGTCCAATGCGGATGGAGGAAGATGTTGATCATTCTGTACGGCTGATGCAGATCCGTCAATGTGAACAGCAAAAAGATGTTCAGGAAGATAAATGAGATCAACGGCATCACCCATCGAAGATTGGGCATCTCCTCTTTTTTATGTCTGTAAAGCAGGAACGCACCGACAAGGATCACTCCTGTACCAACGGACTTCGCCCACATATTCAGTGTGATCATCCAGCCCCAGATAATTCCCGGAAGTGCCACATCCAGTGTGACAACAGCCTGTG
>Ga0256843_1000905_pt1 | contig 24328 bp, 25 predicted proteins | sample AlvinellametaG_FD_191572 | JGI IMG/M metagenome (GOLD analysis project Ga0256843, IMG submission 191572) | Pompeii worm associated microbial communities from hydrothermal vent at the East Pacific Rise, Pacific Ocean - Alvinella | ecosystem: Host-associated > Annelida > Integument > Unclassified ... | reverse complement strand
ATATCTTTAATTGTAACAAGACCAATTAATTTATCATTATTATCAACTACTGGTAATTTTTCAATTTTATGTTGATGCATAATCTCAGCAGCTTCTTCTAAAGTAACACCTTTTTTAGCAGTTACTAGAGGCATTTTTGTCATAACATCACCAGCTAATTGTGAAAAGTCTTTTATAAATCTCATATCTCTATTTGTTAAAATTCCAAGTAATATATTGTTTTCATCAACAACAGGAACACCTGAAATTTTATAAGAAGACATAATATCTTCTGCGTCTTGAAGAGTTTGTGTTGGTCTTACTGAAATAGGATCAATAATAATACCAGATTCACTTTTTTTAACTTTTTTGATTTGAAGCACTTGTGATTCTACATCCATATTTTTATGAACAACACCAATACCACCAAGTCTAGCCATAGCAATAGCAGCTCTATATTCAGTAACAGTATCCATAGCAGCACTTACAAAAGGAACATTTAGTTCAATCTCTTTTGTTAATTTTGTTTTAATACAAACTTCTTTTGGTAAAACTTCACTTTTTGCTGGTACTAATAAAACATCTTCAAATGTTAAAGCTCTTTTTCTAATATTCATAAATAATCCTTACTTTTTATAATTTACTGATTGTTCAAGGCTTAATGCCCCATCAAATAATGTTTGCTCATCAAATGCTTTTGCAATTAATTGTAATCCTATTGGCATACCATCACTATCTTTAGCAACTGGTACAGATATTGCAGGTAATCCTGCAAGGTTTACAGATATTGTATATATATCACTTAAGTACATCTCTAAAGATGTTTCAAATGCACCAATTTTAGGAGCAGTTGTAGGTGCAACTGGAGATAAAATTAAATCAGCTTCATTAAATATAGCATCAAATTCATCTTTTATAAGATGTCTTACTTTTTGAGCTTTGATATAATATGCATCATAGTATCCACTTGATAATACAAATGAACCTAACATAATTCTTTTTTGAACCTCTTCTCCAAAACCTTCTGTTTTAGTTTTTGCATAAGTTTGTTTTAAACTTGAAGCTTCAGCTCTATTTCCATATCTAATTCCATCATATCTACTTAAGTTCGCACTAGCTTCTGCTGTTGCTACAATGTAGTATGAAGATATATGTTTTTTTGTATCCATCATATTTTTATGAACTATTGTATGTCCTGCATCTTTTAGTTTTTCAATAGTAGCTGTATAAGCATCTTGAATATCTTTTGATGCTTCAGCAATATAATTATCAATAACAGCTATTGTTAATTTTTTTTCTGGATCTAAATTTGGAGTAACAGGAGTATAATCTACATTTGCTGATGTTGAATCTTTACAATCATGTCCAGATATAATATCATATAAAATAGCAGCATCTTCAACATTTTGTGTAATTGGTCCACATTGATCTAAAGATGAAGAGTATGCTGAAATACCATATCTACTTACTCTTCCATATGTAGGTTTCATTCCAACAACACCACAATAAGCAGCTGGTTGTCTAATACTTCCACCAGTATCTGTTCCAAGAGCAGCAATTGCAATTCCAGCAGCAACAGCAGCAGCACTTCCACCAGAACTTCCACCTGGAGTTTTTGTATTATCTACAGGATTTAATGTATTTCCATAACATGAGCTTTCTGTACTAGAACCCATGGCAAATTCATCCATATTTGCTCTACCAAATGCACTAAGACCATTTTCATGTAACTTTTCTATAACAGTTGCATTGTATGGTGAGATATACCCTTTTAATATATTTGAACAAGATGTTGTTTCTTGATCTAATACATTGATATTAGCTTTTACAGCTATTGGTATACCTGATTTATTTGATAAGTTTATTGATTCATTTGTAAATTGCTCAACATAAGCGCCAAGTTCTTTTTGTGAGTTTATTTTATTTTGTAAGTCGTCTCTTAAAGTAGAAAGTTGATCTTCATTAAGAGTAAGTGCTTCTTTTAGTGTAATCACTTTAGCTCCTGAAATTGTTAATTTCATAGGATTATATCTAATACATACTTAAAATATGATATAATTATATTATGATAAAAACAATACTATTACTACTTCCAATATTACTATTTTCAAGCAAAGATATTACTTCTAATATGTTAGGGGTAAAAAGTGATGATTCTTTTATTACAAAAAAAGAATATGGGAAAATGCTATACAATAATCCAAGAGGAATTTCATGTAAAAAATGTCATGGAACTAATGCAAAAGGTAAAGTAATAGCAAAATTTAAACATATTGGTAAAGAAACTACATATAACTGTACAGTAAAAACATATGATATTACAAATATATCATTTGTTAATTTTAAATACAAACTAAATCCAAATAATAAACTAAAAAAAATAGAATTTACAAAAGATCAAGTTTGTGAAAAAATGATATATGGGCATATAATGCCAAAATACTTTTTAACTGATGATGAGTTAAATTCACTTTATTATTATATAAAGCATATAGATGAATAATAGATCTTACCTTATGGTTGCAGGTGATAAACAAAAGCACCTTGATAAATTAAATAGTTTAAAATGTGATATAGCTATAGTAAATCTTGAAGATGGAGTATTTAATAAAGAAAAAGCTAGGCAACTAGTATATGAAAATTTACTAAATAATCCAATAAAAAATAAAGTTGTAGTTAGGGTAAATTCACTTGATAGTTGTGGTAAGGTTGATATTGAACTTATAAATAAAATAAAACCTTATGCAATAAGAATACCAAAGATAAATACTAAAGAAGATGTACAATTGTGCTTAAAATTAATAGATGAAGATATTGAAGTTCATCTATCTATAGAAACTTCTAGTGCTTTACAAAATTTATATAAATTTGGAATTAATAAAAGAGTTACAACAGTATATTTAGGAATACTTGATATGTTGGAATCTTTATCTTTGCCACAATCTCTTTTAACTATAAATAATCCAACAATTGATTATATGCTTAGTAAGTTTTTAGTAGATTCAAAAAGTGCAAATTTAAATCCTGTATCTTTTGTATATCAAGATTATAAAAATATAAAAGAGTTTACTTCATGGTGTAAAAAAGTAAAAGAGATGGGTTTTAAATCAAAAGCTTGTATCAGTCCAACTCAAGTAGATATAATAAATAATATTTTCTTAGAAGATGAATTTGAAATAGCAAAAGCAAAAGAGATAATAAAACTTTTTGAAGAAAATCAAAAATTAGGAATTAGTGGTTTTTCAAGTGAGAAATATGGTTTTATTGATGAACCAATTTATAAGAATGCAAAGCTCATTCTATCTAAGTAATTTTAAAGCAATATTTAAGTATAATTCGCGTTCAACTAATGCATGGTCATTAGTAATATAAAACAAGGATATAGAATGTTAGAAGGAATACTTAGAGATAGTATCGTAAAACAATCGACAAAACAACTTAGACGAGATGGTTATCTAATTGCTAACATTTACGGAAAAGGTATTGAAAATATCAATGCAGCTTTTAAAGTAAATGATTTTGTTAGATATATGAGAAATAAAAAAACAATTGCTTTTGAAGTAAGCGTTGGTGGAACAACATACAATGTTGTAGTAAAAGAATACCAAAAACATCCAGTGACTAGTGCATTATTACATGTAGATTTACAAGTAGCAGTACCAGGTGTAGTTGCAAACTATACAGTACCAGTTACAACTGAAGGTACAGCAAAAGGTCTTAAAAATAAAGGTTTATTAGCATACCACAGAAAAAGAGTACCTGTAAAATGTACAATTGAAAATTTACCAGAAGTTTTCCACTTCAATGTAACAGATTTAGATACAGGTGATAACTTCTTAGTAAGAGATTTAGAATTACCAGAAGGTGTTAATTGTTTCTTAGACCCAAGAGTACCAATCGTTGGTATTATTAAAATTAAGTAATAAGTAAATGTACTTAATTGCAGGACTTGGTAATCCTGGCGATAAATATGTAAATACAAGACATAATATCGGGTTTTTAGTTATCGATGAGATAACTAAAAACATTCCAACTTCAAATATAAATAATTCAAATTTTAAAGCAAAAGTTTTAAAATCTTCAAATAAAATCTTAGTAAAACCACAAACATTTATGAATTTATCAGGTGAATCAATATTGCCAATTGCAGATTATTATAATATACCAAATGAAAATATAATAGTAATTCATGATGATTTAGATCTTCCTTTTGGTGCAGTTAAATATAAAATTGGTGGAAGTCATGGTGGACATAATGGTTTAAAATCAATAGATGCAAATATTGATAAAGATTATATAAGAGTAAGAGTAGGTATAGGAAAACCTACAAATAAAAAAGATGTAGCTAATTGGGTATTGAGTGATTTTTCTAAAGAAGAATTAAAACAATTAAACGATACTATAATACCACATATAATAAAAGCAATTGAAGCAATACAAAAAGAACCATTAGAAAAAGTGAAATCTACTTTTACAATAAAATAGGATAAAAATTGAAAATAATAACAAAATATCTTTTATTAAAATATTTAAAGTATTTTTTTATTATTTTAGTTTCATTAGAATTATTTTTTGTAGGTTTTGATTATTTACAAAATTATAAATCTTTACCAGATTCTGCAAATTTACAAATATTATATATATTATATAATTCATTTTTTATACTTACTATAACACTTCCTTTATCATTGCTATTTGGATGGGTATTAACTATATCTGTTATGATAAAAGATAATAATATTATTAGCTTTTATTCTCTTGGTATTTCTAAAAAAGATATACTATTTCCAATTATAACTTTAGCATTTATAATTAATTCTATATTAATGATGTTACAAGCAACACCATTAGCATATGCTGCAGAAGTAAAAAGAAAAATAATAAATGATAAATATTTTATAAATGAAAAATCAAATATATTATTAAAATATAATGATAATTTTGTTTTTTTTAAAAAATTATTTCCTTTAGAAAAAAAAGCATTAGATATTAGGATTTTTAAAATTAAAGATAATAAATTAGTACAAACTATTATTGCAAAAAAAGCTTATTATCAAAATAATAGATGGTATGTACTTGATGCAAAAATAATAAAAAATCCAAAACATATAATATGGGAAGATTCTAAACTTGAAATATCATATGAAAAGTTTTTATATACACTTGAAGGCTTTAAACCAGATATTATCAGTAATGTTTATAAAGCAAAAGTTCAATATTCAATACCAGATGCAATTTATACAATATTATTATTTAATAAACAAAATTTAAATACAAATAAAATAGAAGCAATATTATATTCTAAAGTAGTAATTCCATTTTTTGTTTTACCAATTTTATTATTAATATTTTTATATTCAGATGCATCAAGTAGATTTTTTCATGCAGGTAAATTTATATCATTATGGGTATTTGCATCTTTATTTACATGGGGGATATTCTTTTTATTACAAAAATTAGCTATAGGAAATGTTTTAAATGCAAAATTAGCAATTATTTTACCTATAATTATTTTATTTTTAGTATCATACTATATATATAAAAAGAGGGTAAATTAATGTTTTTTAAAATTGGTACATTTATTTTATCTATATTTTCATCTGTAAAGTCATTTGGAACTTTTATAATATTTCAATTATCACTTATTCCACTTTTTTTTGTTAATTTAAGATTTAATCTTATTATAAAAGAGATATATGTAATTGGATTTGGAACAGTGGGTGTTATTGCATTAACTGGATTTTTTACAGGAATGGTAGAAGCAATACAATTATATAGTGGTTTTCATCAGTTTGGAGTAGAAGGATTTATGGGTTATACTATATTTATTTCTATTACTAAAGAGCTAGGTCCTGTATTTGGAACACTAATGGTTATTTCAAGAGCTGTATCTTCTATGAGTGCAGAAATAGGTACAATGAGAGTTACAGAACAAATAGATGCAATAGAAACATTAGCTTTAAATTCAAAAGAGATAATAATAGTTCCCAAAATTATTGCTACAATTATATCTTTACCAATTTTAGTAATTATGTTTGATTTTATAGGAAATTATAGTGCATATATTGTTTCGACAAATGTATTAGATATAAATCCAATTACATACCAAAATATTATTTTACAAAACTTATTATTTAGTGATATAGCTTCAGGTCTTATAAAAGCAGTGATATTTGGATATGTAATAGCTTCTATTGGTACATACATGGGATATACTACAAGTGGTGGAGCAAAAGGTGTTGGACTATATACTACAAAAGCTGTTGTGTATAGTGCTGTTAGTATATTTATGCTAAATTATTTAATCTCTGCAGTATTTTTAATGATTGGTTGGTAATAAAATATGGCTCAAAAAATAAAAGCTTATGGTATTTGTATATATAAAATTACTAATAACAAATGTGAAATATTACTTTGTAAATCTATAAATAGTCAAACAAAATGGGGATTTTTAAAAGGTGTTGAATTAGAATATGAAACTAAAGAACAAACTGCAATTAGAGAGTTTTATGAAGAATCTTCAATACTTGTAAAACAATCTTCTTTAGAAGAATATTTTTTTCAAGAAAATGAAACAAAAGATATAGGGATTTTTTTAGTAAATTATAGAAATATAAAAAATATTGATAATTATTTTAATAATAATATTTTAAAAGAAGAATATTTAAATAAAGAGAATTCAAAAGTGATGTTTTATTCTATAAATAAACAATTACCAATAAAGAAAAAACAAATTAAAATATATCAAAAAATAACTAATTTTTTGAAAAACAAATATAAAATATAATAAATCTTAGATATAATAATATAAAATTATATAATAAAGGGATATAGATATGAACACACAAACAGATGCAATTCATTTTGGATATGAAAAAGATGCGCAGGGTACTATGGCTGTTCCTATTTATATGAGTACAGCTTATGAATTTAGAGATTCTAAACATGCAGCTGATTTATTTTCTTTAAAAGAACTTGGAAATATATATACAAGATTAATGAATCCCACAAATGCAATTTTTGAAAAAAGATTTGCACAAGTAGAAGGTGGTATAGCTGCTATTTCTACTTCTAGTGGAATGAGTGCTATTTTTTCTACAATTATAAATCTGTGTGAAGCAGGGGACAATATACTAGTAGCTAGTGCTGTATATGGTGGTACATCAACTCTTACATCTCATACAATTAAAAGAATGGGAATTACAACTAAAACTTTTGATGTTACAAATCCAATATCACTTGAAGAACAAATAGATGAAAAAACAAAACTTATTTTATTTGAATCTTTATCAAATCCAGCACTAGAAGTAGCAGAGTTTGATACTATTGTAGCTATAGCAAATAAATATAATATTATTACTTGTGTAGATAATACTGTTGCAACTGCCTATCTTTGTAAACCTTTAGAGCTTGGATGTGATATTGTTGTACATAGTACATCAAAATATACAGGTGGACAAGGTTTAGCTTTGGGTGGAATTATAGTAGAAGGTGAACTTTGTGAAGCTAAAATAAAAGAAAATCCTAGATATGCACATTTTAATGAACCAGATGAGTCTTATCATGGCTTAGTATATGCTGATTTACCATATCCATCTTTTATTATGAGAATACTTTTATGTGTACTTAGAGATTTAGGTGCAACTGCTTCACCATTTAACTCTTGGTTGATGATACAAGGTCTTGAGACATTAGCATTAAGAATAAAAGAACACTCTAAAAATGCACTAAAAATCGCACAATTTTTAGATTCACATCCAAAAATTAAAAAAGTTAATTACCCACTTTTACATAGTGATAAAAATTATAATAGAGCCAAAAACTATTTAAATGAAGGGGCAAGTGGATTGCTGTCTTTTGAAGTTAATTCATATGAAGAAGCACTAAAAATTGCAGATAATACAGAATTATTTTCAGTTGTTGTAAATATTGGAGATAGTAAATCTCTTATTGTTCATCCAGCTTCAACAACACACCAGCAATTAAATCAAGATGAATTAAAAGCTTGTGGAATTAGTAATTCATTAGTTAGGTTAAGTATTGGTTTAGAGTGTGTTGATGATTTAATTGAAGATTTAAGTAAAGCACTAGCATAAAAATATATGAAAATAGATACAAAAATAGCATCATTTGATGAACCATTATATTGTGAAAGTGGAAGATTACTTCAACCATTTGAAGTAAAATATGAAACATATGGAACACTAAACAATGATAAATCAAATGTAGTAATAATTTGTCATGCCTTAAGTGGTTCACACCATGCAGCAGGATATTATGAAGGTGATAGAAAACCTGGTTGGTGGAATGATTTAATAGGTGATAATAAAGCTGTAGATACTACAAAAGATTTTGTAATATGTATGAATAATATTGGTTCTTGTTTTGGTTCAACATCTCCTATGAGTATAAATCCAGCAACTTCTAGTGAATATAGATTTAAATTTCCAGTACTTACTATTAGTGATATAGTAAAAGCACAAATTAGAGTATTACAATCATTAGATATATTTAGTGTAAAAGCAGTTGTAGGTGGAAGTATGGGTGGAATGCAAGCTTTATGTTATGCTGTAGAGTATCCTAACTTTGCAAAAGATATTATAATGTTAGCTTCAACAGCATACACAAGACCATGGGCAATTGCTTACAATAAAGTAACAGTAGAAGCAATAAGAAAAGACCCCGATTTTAAAGATGGTTATTATGACTCTAAAGATATTGAAGAAAATGGTTTAAATGGCTTAGCAGTAGGTAGAATGGCAGGACATATATCTTATCTTAGTCCATATAGTATGGATGATAAATTTGGAAGATCATATGTAAAAACAGATGGTTTATATGAGCTTTTTGGAAGATTTGAAGTGGAAAGATATTTAGAATATAATGGATATAATTTCCCACACAATTTTGATCCACTTTCTTATTTATATATTGTAAAAACTATGAATATTTTTAATGCAGCAAGAGGTAATGATACTCTTGAACAAAGTTTAGATAAAATCAAATCAAATCTACATCTAATATCTTTTAGTGGAGATACACTTTTTAGACCATCAGAGATGAAAGAGATATATGATATTTTAATTAAACTTGGTAAAAAAGATATTGTAACATATACAGAAATTGATAGCTCTTATGGGCATGATGCTTTTTTAGTAGAAGTAAATAAATTTGAAAATCAAATAAAAAATATTTTAGGATAAATATGAGTGAAAATAAAGAAAAAATCAATTTTGAAGATAAAATAAATGAAGCAAAAAAACATTTAGAAAAATTAATGAATATTGATATTACATTAAGCAATAGTGTAAAAGAATATAAAGCTGGTCTAAAAGAACTTGAGTTGGCTCAAAAGCTTTTAGACGAAGCAAAACTAGAATATGAAGAATTAAACTAAACTATCTTTTTTAAAATATGGCAATATGGTGTTTTACCTGTTTTGAAATAATAATCTTGATGATAATCTTCAGCAGGAAAAAATGGAGTATTTAGTGTTGAGTATAATTTAGTAGCAACACTAAATCCTTTTGCTTTAATCTCTTCTATAACATTTAAAGCTATCTCTTTTTGTTCAGGTGTAGTATAAAAGATAGCACTTAGATATTGACTTCCTATATCTGGACCTTGACCATTTGTTTGTGAACAATCATGTGTATTAAAAAATAATCTTACAAGTTCATCATAAGTTACTTCTGTTTCATCATAAGTTACTTCTACTACTTCAATATGTCCTGTAGTACCTGTACATACAAGTCTATATCCTGGATCATGAATATGTCCACCCATATATCCACTAATTGCAGATTTTACACCTTTATGGTTTTCAAAGAAGTATTCAACTCCCCAAAAACAACCACCACCAAAATAAGCTTTTTGTAAATTTGTGTTATTCATAAATTTCCTTTAAATTTTTATATATGAATAATAGTATTTTATAATAAAAACTATATTAATTTGTTACAATACATTTATGAAGAAAGCCACAAAAAAAGATATAGAAATAATCAAAGAATATTTCATAAAAACATATGGAAATGCTGTAACTGAACTACAATATACAAATGATTTTGAACTACTTATTGCTATTATATTATCAGCACAATGTACAGACAAAAGGGTAAATATAATAACTCCAGCATTATTTGCAAAATATCCAAATACACAAACATTAGCTTATGCTAATCTTGAAGATGTAAAAGAGTTATTAAATACTTGTAGTTTTTTTAATAATAAAGCAAAAAATATTATAAAAATGGCTTTAAGTGTAGAAGAACAATTTGCAGGAGTTATTCCAAAAACAGTAGATGAACTTATGAGTTTATCTGGTGTGGGAAATAAAACAGCAAAAGTATTTCTAATAGAAGCTTATGGTGCAAATTTAATGGCTGTGGATACTCATGTATATAGAGTAGCTCATAGACTAGGATTAGCTTTTGGCAAAACTGTAGAAGAGGTAGAAGAGCAACTTGTAAAAAGATTAAAAAATGATTTACATATCTTTCATCAAGCTATGGTATTATTTGGAAGGTATCATTGTAAAGCTGTAAATCCTATGTGTGATGAGTGTCCTTTAGCAATGGTATGTAAAAGTAATGGAAGATTTAGTGTAGGTAAATAATGGCAAGTAAAAGTATAAAAATAAATAACCAATCATACAATATAGTATATGATATTATAAACCTTGACAAAGAAAAAACAATAGTTTTTTTACATGGTTGGGGAAGTAATAAAGAAGTGATGAAACAAGCTTTTAAAGATGATTTAAAAGAGTATAAACATATTTATATAGATATGCCAGGATTTGGTAAAAGTATAAATGAAGATTATATCCTTACAACTAAAGAATATGCTAGTATTATAAATGAGTTTTTAAAATCTTTGAATATAAAACCAGATATTATTGCAGGTCATTCATTTGGAGGAAAGGTTGCAACCTTACTTAACCCACCACTTTTAGTACTTCTTAGTAGTGCAGGTATTATTGAAGAAAAAAGTGCAAAAACACTTCTTACTATTCGTATGGCAAAGATATTTAATAAATTTGGGCTTGGCAAAGTAACAAAAATGCTTAGAAGTAAAGATGTAAATATGATGAGCCAAAATATGTATGAAACATTTAAAAATGTAGTAGATGAAGATTTTAGTAATACCTTTAAATTATACAATGGGGCTGCTCTTTTATTTTGGGGAGAAACAGATACTGCTACTACCTTAGAAAGTGGAAAGATTATGCATAATCTAATAAAAGATTCTAAGTTTTATTCATATCCTAGTGACCATTACTTTTTTTTAAAATATCATAAAGAAGTATCTTCTGAAATTTTACAAAATTATGACAATTAAAAATATTTCTTTAAGATAAAATAACCTATAATATTTCGTATTAATATTAGATATACTAAGGGCTTTAAAATGGAAGTTCTTTTTTATTTAGTATAATAAAAATAGGAGAAATATTAATGAAAAAAATCTTAAAAACATTTGCAGTTGTTGGAGCAGTAGCACTTCTTTCAACACCAGCATTTGCTTCAAAAACAGTAAAATGGAAACTAGCTGAAACTTGGCCATCTACTCTTACTCCTCTTGCTTCACCACCATTAAAAGTGGCTGAAATGGTAAAAGAGATGAGTGGTGGAAAATTTATCATCAAAGTACATGGTAAAGAAAAACATAAAGCTCCACTTGGAATTTTAGATATGGTAAAAGGTGGACAGTATCAAATGGGTCATAGTGGATCTTATTACTGGAAAGGTAAAGATATAAATACTATATGGTTTACAACTGTACCATTTGGTATGACTATGAAAGAACAATATGCATGGTTCTATTATGGTGATGGTATGAAATATATGGAAAAAGTATATGATAAATTTAAAGTACTTAATTTCCCTGGTGGAAATACAGGTGTTCAAATGGGTGGTTGGTTTAGAAAACCAATTAATTCTGTTGAAGATCTAAAAGGTCTAAAAATGAGAATACCAGGACTTGCAGGTGAAGTTATGGCTAAACTAGGTGTAAATGTTACAAATATTCCTGCAGGTGAATTATATACTTCACTTGACAGAGGTACTATTGATGCACTTGAATGGGTTGGACCTGGTATGGATATTAAAATGGGATTTCATAAAGTAGCACCATATTATTATACAGGTTGGCATGAACCAGCTAGTGAGATGCAATTTTTAGTAAATAAAAGAGCATTCAAAAAACTTCCAAAAGAGTATAAAGCTATGTTAATTACAGCAATGAAAGCAGCAGCATCTGATATGTATTTTGAAAACTTTGCAGCAAGTGCAGATGCATGGGCAAAAATGAAAAAAGATTATCCAAATATTAAAGTTAAATCTTTCCCAAAACCAGTTGTAAAAGCAATGAAAAAAGCAACAGATGAAGTTTTTGCAAAATATGCAAGTGAAAATAAACTATTTAAAGAGATTTATGAAAACCAACAATCATTTATGAAGAAAGCTAGAGCTTGGTCAAAAATGGGTGAGTATAACTATATCAAAACATCAGATATGGTTAAATAATATATATTAAAAAAAGGAATTAAAATGAAAAAAATTATTTTAGGTGCAGTTGCATCTGCATTATTAGCAAGTTCTGCAATGGCTGCAGATTATACATTAAAGTTTTCACATGTTGTAAGTGAAAATACACCAAAAGGTATGGCAGCTAAGTTTTTTGAAAAAAGACTAGAAGAATTAAGTAAAGGGAGAATTGATGTACAAGTTTATCCATCAAAACAACTTTATAATGATAAAGCTGTATTAAAAGCTATTAGATTAAATTCAGTTCAAATGGCATGTCCATCTTTTTCTAAATTTGGAAAAATAGTACCTCAATTAGCTTTATTTGATTTACCATTCTTATTTAGAGATATGGATCATTTACATAAAGTTCAAGATAGTGAAGTTGGAACAAAACTTAAAGCAATGGTTACAAAAAAAGGTTTTGTAGCACTTGATTTCTGGGATAATAACTTTAAACAATTATCATCTTCTAAAAAAGCTTTAATTAAACCTAGTGATGCAAAAGGGCAAAAGTTTAGAATTATGTCTTCAAAAGTTCTTGAAGCACAATTTAAAGCATTAGGAGCAAATCCACAAATGATGCCATTTTCTGAAGTATATTCAGGATTACAACAAGGTGTAATTGATGGTCAAGAAAATACTAATTCAAATATTTATACAAAAAAATTCTATGAAGTACAAACAGACTTATCTGTAACTAATCATGGTTATTTAGGATATTTAGTAGTAATGTCTAAAAAATTCTGGAAATCTTTACCTGCTGATTTACAAGCAAATGTAAAACAAGCAATGAAAGAAGCAACAGCAAAAGAGAGAGAATTAGCTCAAGAACTTAATATTTCACAATTTAACAAAATTAAAGAATATGCAAATAAAACAGGAAAACTTAAAATCCATAACTTAACAAAAGAACAAATTCAAGTTTGGAGAGAAGCATTAAGTCCTATTTATTCAAAATTTTATGATAATAAAAAAATTGGAAAAGATTTAATTGAAGCTACTATAAATACAAAATAGTATTATAAATAAAGGCACTTTTATAAGTGCCTTATTTTAAGGAAAAATTATGAAAAATATTTTTAATTTTATTGATGGTATCGTTGCAAAGCCAATAGATTTTATCAATAAATTTATAGCAATCGTTGGTATTACAGGTGGTGTAGCTTTAGCTTTTGCAAATGTTGTGGCTAGGTATGGTTTTGATTATTCACTTACTTGGGCAAGTGAGCTTACTGTTTATTTATTTTTATGGTCTATGTTTTTTGCAAGTGCTTATTTATTTAAAATAGATGCACATATAAATATTGATCTTTTTGTTCAAAGTTTATCTAAAAAAAATGCAAAAATATTACTAATATCAAATAGAATAATAACTTTGGTTTTTTTATCTTTAGTTTCATATTATGGATATGAATATTTACAATTAGTAATAGAATTAGAAGAGACTTCAGTTGATTTAGAAATTCCTATGTGGATCCCTTATTTAGTTATTCCTATATCTTTTGGTTTTGCTGCATATGGTAGTTTTATGTCAATAATAAATTTATTATATACAAAAGCAGAAGATATATCATTTCAAAATGAAGCAGAAGAGCTTATGGAAGAACAAAATATAGAACAACTAGTAAAAGAAGTTGAGAAAAAAACAGGGGGCTTACTATGAGTATAGCAATATTATTTACACTATTTTTTCTTTTATTATTAATAGGTGCTCCTATAGCGATTGCTCTTGGTGCTTCAACATTTTTAGTTCTTACATTATTTACACCAATTTCACCTATTGAAATATCATCAATGATGTTTGAAAAAGTTGAACATTATTCTCTTATGGCTATTCCTATGTTTATCCTTGCTGGTAATCTACTAAGTAAAGGATCAAGCGCTCATAGAATAATTGAATTTGCCAAAAGTGTAGTAGGTCATCTTCCTGGAGGTTTACCAATTGCAGCTATTTTTGCTAGTATTATATTTGCAGCAGTTTCAGGAAGCTCACCTGCAACAGTTGTTGCTATTGGTTCTATTATGTTTGGAGCTATTGTAGAAGCAGGTTATCCTAGAAAATATGCAGTTGGTACTATTGCAACATCAGGAAGTCTTGGAATTTTAATACCACCTTCAATTGTTTTAATTGTATTTGGTGTAACAGCAGAAGTTAGTATTGGAAAACTATTTATGGCAGGGGTTGTTCCAGGTATTATGATAGGTACTATGCTTATGTTTGTAACATATATTGGTGCTAGAAGATTAGGATTCCAAAGAACTCAACCAGCACCATTTAAAGAAAGATTAGCAAAAATGAAAGATGCTTCATGGGGACTGATGACAATAGTTATTGTTATAGGTGGAATATATGGTGGTATTTTTACTCCAACAGAAGCAGCTGCAGCTGCAGCTGTATGGGCATTTTTAATTTCTGTATTTGTATATAAAGATATTAAAGTAACAGATTTTATGGATATTGCTTTAAGTTCAGCAAAAACAACAGCTATGATTATGTTTATTATTGCAAATGCAATGTTATTTGCTCATTTTTTAACTATGCAAAATGTTCCTCAGCTTATTACTCAAACTCTTATTGATTGGAATGTTGGTATTATAATGTTCTTAATATTTGTAAATATACTTTTAATAATTGCTGGAGCATTTATGGAACCAAGTGCAATTATTATGATTATGGTACCTTTACTTTTACCAGTGGCTGTTGCTTTAGGTATAAATCCTATACATTTTGGTATAATGATTACAATAAACATGGAATTAGGTATGGTATCTCCTCCTGTTGGACTTAACTTATTTGTTACATCATCATTAACAGGAATGAATATGAAAGATGTAATAGTAGCAACACTTCCTTGGACTGCTACAATATTTGTTGGACTTATGTTAGTTACATATATCCCACAAATAAGTCTTTGGTTACCAAATCTAATATATGGTTAATAGGAAAATAAGTGAATAAAAAAACAATATTAGTTGTTGAAAATAGCAAATATGTTAAAGAGTTAAAAAAGTTTTTAGATGAAATATATAATATTATTATTTCATCTAATAGTACAGATATTTTTGAAATAATACAAAAAGAAAAAATAGATTTAGTTTTGTATGATGAAGAACTTGCAAATAATAATGAATTTGAAATTTGTAAATATACTAATAGTATTCCTATAATATTTACAACAAATTCAATAAGTGAAGATGTTACAGAAAAGTTATATGATAATTGTGCGGCTGATTATGTAATAAAGCCATTTAGAAAAAATGAACTCCTAAAAAGAATAAAAACTAATATAAAATTATTTACCAAAACTAAAAAAACAAATAATCATTTAAAAAGAATTGCTGCTTATAGTGAAATATTATCTAAAAATTATGGACTAAGTAGTGAAGATGTAAAAATACTAAAAGAGGTTAGTCCTTTATATGATATAGGTAATATTGGAATTTCAAAAGAGCTATTAAATAAACCATCAAAGTTTACAAATGAAGAATATTCTATTATGAAACAACATGCAAAATTAGGTTATGAGATGTTAAAAAGTTCAACAAAACAACTACTAAGAGATGCAGCAATAGTAGCATATGAACATCATGAAAAATGGGATGGTACAGGTTATCCAAATGGACTAAAAGGTGAACAAATTCATATATTTGGAAGAATTATAGCTGTAGCAGATGTATTTGATGCTATAGGAAGAAATAAAGTATATAAAGAAGCTCTAAGTGATGAACAAATTATAGAATTTTTTAAAAATGAAAGTGGTAAGCATTTTGAACCAAAAATTGTTGATATTTTATTGGAAAATATTGATGAATTATTTAAAATTAGGGATCAATTTAATGATATTTGAGAAGTATAATAAATTTTTAGGAAATATTACAGCTATACTAATGCTACTTATGATGGTAAATGTATTTGTTGATGTATTATTAAGATATTTTCTTCATACAGGTAGTATTGCATCCCAAGAGATGGAGTGGCATTTATTTTCAGTAATGTTTTTACTTGGAATTGCATATGCACTAAATAGTGAAGAACATGTAAGAGTTGATTTTATATATGATAATTTAAGTGCTAGAAAAAAGGCTATTATAAATATCTTTGGAACAATTTTTATGTTAATACCTTTTGCTTTTTTAATAGCATACACTTCATTTGATTTTGTAAATGATGCTTATATTATGAATGAAATAAGTGAAGATCCAGGTGGACTTACTCATAGATGGATAATAAAAGCAATGATACCTGCTTCTTTTGTTATTCTTATTATATCTTCATTATTTTATATTCAACAAAATATAGTAAAATTTAAAGAAAATTAATGAGTAAATATTTTTTAATATTATTTTTAATAGTTAATATTTTTGTATCTTGTGGAGGAGATGTATCTACAACATCTTCTACACAAGATACGATAGAAAATGATGAACAAACAATAATCAAAGATAGTACTACTAATAATGATGAAATTATTAGTGAATCATGGTACAAGCCAACATCAAATACAACATGGCAATGGCAACTTACAAATACTTTAAATACCTCTTATGATGTTGAACTTTATGATATTGATTTATTTGATACACCGCAAGCAATAATTGATGATTTACATAATAAAGGCAAAAAAGTAATATGTTATTTTAGTGCAGGAAGTTATGAAGATTGGAGAGCTGATAAAAATGATTTTCCTGATTCTATAAAAGGAAATGATTTAGATGGATGGGCAGATGAAAAATGGCTAGATATTTCTAAACTTGATTTATTAAAACCTATTATGGATGCAAGATTTGATATAGCAAAAGAAAAAAAATGTGATGGAGTTGAACCTGATAATGTAGATGGATATACAAATAATACAGGTTTTTCTTTAACATATAATGAACAGTTAGAATATAATAGATACTTAGCCAATGCAGCTCATAAAAGAGGGCTTAGTATTGCCCTTAAGAATGATTTAGATCAAATAAATGATCTTGAATTATATTTTGATTTTGCAGTTAATGAGCAATGTAACCAATATAATGAATGTGATTATTATGATAAATTTATAAATTCAAATAAAGCTGTATTAAATGCTGAATATAATGATAAATATAAAGATGATGATAATATGACTAAACTTTGTAATTATACAAATAATAAAAACTTTTCAACATTAATATTGCCTATGGATTTAAATGATAGTTTTAGATATGACTGTAAAGACTATTTTTATAATCAATTTAATGTAGGTTATGGTGGAGCAGCTTCATTTAAGTTTTATGATAATAAATGGCTAAATTCTACAGATATATTATTAGGTAATTATGATGGTATAAAAGATGAAATTGTTGATTTTAATGAAACTCAATTTAATACACTTAGTACATATTTAAATAAAAGTAAATATGTAACATATTGGATTACAAAAGGTTGGCAAGAATATTGGTTTGATTTACAAAAGATTCAAGAAGCAATAGATGCTGGTAAAATACCTGTATTTGTATATTGGTATTTAGGTGATGAACTTATGAATGGTTTAACTACAAGTAAAGTAGATGAGTATTTAGAAGATATTAGAAAAGTAAATAACTATTTTTCAAATCTAAAAGGTCAACAACTTTGGATACTTGAACCTGAATTTAATAAACAAAATATTTTAGATAATAATGATGAACAAAGTCTATTTATAGATACTATTAAACAAGCTGTTAATATTATAAAAAATAAAGAAAGAAAAATATCTTTATGTATGATGGATACAGGTGCAAGAGATGTAAATAGTACAAAAGTATGTGGATATGAAAACTGTTCATATGGAGATAATGATGAATGGGATAGAGTAAAACCTATTTACAATGCACTTATAGATGAACTTGATTTTATATCTTTTCAAGAAATGATAGGTCAATTTAGTAGAGATGATAGTAATCCAGGTACTTGGGATGAGCCAAATGCTATATCTCATACAGATGATGAATTAGGAATAAATAATCTTGCAAAAAGAATAGATAATTTTGCTAGACATCTAAAAACTACATATAATAAACCAGTATATTTACCATATATAACAATTGCAACAGCAACATGGACTGATATTAATGATGATGGAAATATAACAAATGACGAAATAAATGAAAGTGGTTGGGAAGATAAAGCTAGTAATGTATATAGGGATTTAAATTCTACTTCACTTTTTGGATATAGTATTATGGAACTTTTTGACAATCCAACTCATGATGATGGTGGTTATCAGTATTTTATAGATAATGAATATCACTTAGGTATTGTAAAAAGTGATATAAATAACTCACAACTAACAGGAAATATAAAATTTAAAGGAACAATACTTGAAAATGTATTTAAATAAGGATAAGACTAAATGATTGGTATTTATATGTTTGGTGCAGCACTTGTACTTTTAGCTATTGGTTATCCAGTTGCTTTTTCTTTTGGATTTGTATCTTTAGTATTTGGTGCTATTAGTGCTTATTTTGAACTAGCTAGTGATGGGATTACTTTAGCATTATTTCAAGAAGAATTTTTATCTATGTTCTCTATGATGCCATTTAGAATATATTCTATTATGACAAATAAAATTTTACTTGCAGTACCATTATTTATTTTTATGGGAATAGTACTACAAAAATCAAAATTAGCAGAAAGATTGCTAGAAGCTATGGGAACATTATTTGGTAATATTAGAGGTGGTGTTGCTATTAGTACAGTTATTGTTGGTACTATGTTAGCAGCTTCAACAGGAGTTGTAGGAGCATCAGTTGTGGCTATGGGAGTTATATCATTGCCTGTTATGCTAAAATATGGATATAGTAAACCACTTGCTTGTGGAACTATTTGTGCTAGTGGAACATTAGGACAGATTATACCACCATCAATTATTCTTATAATCTTAGCAGATGTATTTGGTGTTGCAGTTGGAGATTTATTTAAAGCAGCTGTTATGCCATCACTTTTTTTAGTGGGATCATATATTGTATATATACTTGTTATTTCATATTTAAAACCCCAGGTAGCTCCAGCAATTAAAATTGATAGAACTATTCCTACAAGTACTAGAATATTTACAGCTCTAAAAGCTATTATTCCTCCATTTTTACTTATTTTTGTGGTATTAGGTTCGATATTTGCAGGTGTTGCAACTCCTACAGAATCAGCTTCTGTTGGTGCAATTGGAGCAATTATATTATCTATAATGTATAAAGAGTTTTCTATAAAACTTACAATGGATAGTGCAAAACAAACAGTACAAATTACAGCTATGGTATTTGCAATACTAATTGGTGCTACAGCATTTTCTATGGTATTTGTATATACTGGAGCAGATTCAATTGTAGAAGAGTTTATGACATCTTTACCTGGAGATAAATGGGGATTTTTGATTTTAAGTATGCTTATTATTTTATTTCTTGGATTCTTTATAGACTTTATAGAAATATCTTATATAGTAGTACCTATTCTTTTACCTATATCTGAAACAATAGGAATAGATCCTATATGGTTTGCTATACTTATTGCTATGAATTTACAAACATCATTTTTAACACCACCTTTTGGATTTAGTTTATTTTATTTAAAAGGTGTAGCAAAAGATATAGCAACTACAGATATTTATAAGGGTGTTATACCATTTATACTTATTCAGATATTAGTACTTGCTTCTATTATTGTATTTCCAAAATTCTTTGGATTTTAGTATTATTTAAAGAGTATCTTTGCTCGTTCAAGTTTATATTTGGGCGAGTAAAGTTTTTGTAATTCTTTTTTTGTAAATACTCTTCCTTTTATAACTTTACCTTTTAAAATATCTTTGTGTATTAGATTGTTATCTAACATAATCTTATTTTCATGACACATTTCACAAGATTTTGCTTTTTTAGTAATAGTATGTGGTGCTTTTGGTATAAATGCTTCTATTTTACTTCCATCAATATTTTTATGTATATCATCTAGTATAACAGTTCCATTTTTATTTTTATATGATATTCTATATTGAAACATAGGTTTTGCTATTTTTACTTTATTATTTTTATCATAAACTAAAAAATTATTTTCCCATCTTCTATATTTCCATCCACTATACCAAATTCCATTTTTTAATCTATTTGTTAAATAATCAGGCATTTTAGGTTTTATTAAAATACCTTTTTTTTCTAACTTTATAGCCTTTGTTAAAAATTGTTCTAAATAAATATCTTCTTGTACTTTTAGTCTTTTCCATTGTTTATAATTTGCTGTATCATCTCTTAATACATTTAGTTCATATGAGCTTATATTCCAAGAACTATGACATACATTGCATGATAAATTTTTATGAAAATTTTTATGATTTTCTTTACTTAGATTTTTATGGCAAGATTTACAATCTACTTTTTCTTCAAAGTTTTTTCCATTATGACAAGATATACAAGTTAGGCCTTTTTTGAAGTGTACATCAAGTGCTAAGTGATGATAATCAATTCCTGCACTTTTATTAGGGTAATAACCTTTTGGTGTAATAGGGCTTCTATATGCTTTGTCATAGTCATGTGGAAATAAGCCTTTGTATTCACCACCTATATATTCATTTTTATGACATTTTGTACATTTATTCATAGTTGGTTTTGCTTTGATACTATCTAGTTTATTTTTATGAGTATTATGACAAGCAAGACAAGAATTAGAAGTAGGATTTATATTTTTTGATGTAAGATGACAAGATAAACATTTCCTTCTTAAAAAATCATCAACCAAATCTTCTTTAGATTTTATTATTTTTTTTGCTTTTGGTAATGTTTGAAGTGTTACATTAGAATCTTTTATTCCCCAAGTTTTTCTTGTGATATTTATAGCATTTTTCATAGTATAGTGATTTGAAAAATGCTTTTTTGCAGTATAATTTTTATGACAAGATAAACACTCATTTGAGTATAAAATAATAGGCAAAAGTAGGGTAAAATTGTATTTTATCATTTTAGTATCTTTTTTGAACATGAAGTTTTTTTAGAATAAAATAAATTTTTACTCTTACTAAAGTCCTTATATATTTTATCTTCCCATTTATTATGACATATAATACACTTGTATGCACTTACTATTTTATTTACCTCTTTTTTATTAAATCCTCTAGCTTGTTCTCTTGAAAATGTTTGAAATTGTTCACCATCTTTACTTACTAATGAATCTATAGGATAAGCAAAAGGCATACCAGAGTTTTTTGAATTATAATAAGGCATAAAAGTTATATTTTTATCTTTTATATCAAGTATTCCACTTCCCATTCCTAAAGTAGTAGAGTTAAAATGACAATCTACACAAGTTCTACTTTTCTTTTGAGTAGTATGTGGATCCCAAGCAGCATATGCCATAGAATGAAAACCTTCATTTGTTATATTTTTATCATATATACTCATAATTACTTGACATCCAGGAGCTGTAGGCATTATTTTTTTATTATATCCAATAGCAAGAGCTGGAGATTCATATCGTAAATAACTTCGTAGTTCTTTCCATTTTCCTTTTGTAACTTTATGTTTAATCCAGTCATATTGTTTTCCATTTTTAAAATAAACTTCATGACATCCATAACAAGAAGGTATCCAAGAACTATGACAAGCTGTACAATCTAACCTTTGGTGATTTTTACTTGTATGATATGGTGCATTGCTCATTTTTGTTATATCCAAAGCTTTTCCATCACTTTTTCTATAAAATGTTATATTATTATCATTTTTTTGTAGATTATATATAGGTGATTTTTTTCTTTTTGAAATAGCAACTTCTTTAGGATAAGGCATAAGTTCATTTATAGCTATAAGCATTGATGCTAGTGGTTGATTTTCAAGTTTGTCAAATTTTGCACTATGACAATCAGTACAAGAAATATCTACACTATCTTCCATATGAGAGTGATGTTTACCATCACCCATAACACCTTTTTCAGTATGACAATCTATACAAGACATCTTATTACTTTGATGATGAATATCTGCAGGAAGTTCATAATAAGAACGACTTCTATCAAGTTTATGTGTTAATTTACCATTTTTATAAGGAGTACCATAACCTTCACTTTCAAATTTACCTTCATAAGATAATCCTATTCTATTTGAACGATTATGGCATTTTAGACAATTTTTAGATGGTATTTTTGTACTCATTTGTGGATGTTTAAATCTTTTTAAAAGATTCATATCTTTTGCAGTATTTGTTTTGTTTTCATTTACTCTATGGCAATCAACACAGCCACCACCTCTTGAAATATAACCAAACTTTTTAAATATCTCTTCTTTTTGATTTATATGACAAGCAGCACAAAGTTTAGAAAAATGACTATCTGCAAGGCTTTGATCTTTTGTAAGAATATTTTTTAAATCTTCAATACCTTTTGTATGTTCTATTGTTTTAGTTTCTTTAAATTGATATTTTAAAACATCTCTAATACCATGCATATTATTCATAATAGATTTTTCAATTCTGTTTACAATTTTATTATGACATTTTCCACAATATTTTTGAGCATATTCTAATCTTGCAGGATTTAATACCATATTTTTATGAGCAATTTTTTTATCTAATGAGTTTTTATTTCCACCATGACAAGATGCACAGCCAAATTGTTTATATGGATGAAAATTATCAATAGGAGTAGTGTTTTTATGGCAAGTTATACATTTATCTATATCATTTGCATTAATAGTATAAATAAGTGTAAGTATTATAAGTAATATTTTCATATGTGATTATATCAGATTAAGTATATAAAAAAAGGTCAATAAATTAATATTGACCTTAGAATTTTAATAAATACTATTTAATATATTAGTTTACACCATACATTTTAGTTTTATCAAGTTTATATCCCCAAGTATTTTTAGGAGCAGTTAATTTCCAACCACTAACAGTTCTTTGTTTATATTTTTTATCTTTTCCACCTTCAAAACCATCTACAACAGTATAAACATTTTTATATCCTGCTTTATCTAATTTTTTAGATGCATAAGCACTTCTTGAACCTGATCTACACATAAAAATAATATTATCAGCTTTAGTTAAACCTTTTGCTTTTAATGCTTTTTCAACATCTGCTACAAATTTTTTATTTCTAGGAGTATCTGAAAATCTACTTTTTTTAGTATTCCATTTTTTGAAATTTACAAAGTGAACAGGAATATTTTTATCCATAAGGTAAGAATATCCAACATACTCAACTTCAGCTGGTGTTCTAACATCTATAAATAAAGTATTTTTATGTGCTTTAATAAAAGCTGGTACTTCAGCAGATTTTAGGTATAAATTTTGTGGAGTTTGCTTCTTTTTGCTTGATGGCTTATCTGCAGCCATTACATTTACTGATAACATTGCAATCATTACAAATGCAAATAATTTTGATAAAGTTTTCATCTTTATGTCCTTTTTTTATATTTGGGTTTTACCCCTAGTAAATAAATCTAATAATTTATTTACTAAAGATAAATCTTTAGAAAAAGTAAGGGTTGAATTAACAACCCATATCTTCTTCTTCCTCATCTTCTTCTTGTGCTTCTGGAGCAGTTTGAGTTTGAGTTGTTGATTCTTCACTTGGCTTATATTTAACTTTCATTACTTCTTCATAAGCTTTAAATCCATCTTTACTTTTTGGATCAGCTGCAATTGCCAATTTTGCAAATTTGATAGCTTCTTTAAAATTTTCTTCTTCTAAAGCAGATGCTGAATCATTTACATATTTCATCACTATTGCTTGTTTATTTTCTATCATTTGTTGTGCATTATTATTTGATAAGTATGCTAGTGTAAATGATGCTGTTAATAAAACTAATCCTACTATTGCAGATATAACTTT
>Ga0256843_1000904_pt1 | contig 24347 bp, 24 predicted proteins | sample AlvinellametaG_FD_191572 | JGI IMG/M metagenome (GOLD analysis project Ga0256843, IMG submission 191572) | Pompeii worm associated microbial communities from hydrothermal vent at the East Pacific Rise, Pacific Ocean - Alvinella | ecosystem: Host-associated > Annelida > Integument > Unclassified ... | reverse complement strand
GTTTATTTCTGTAGATTTTTTGTAAGTCTACCCATGCAAGCGCTTCGTGAGGCAAGACTTGTTGAAGTCTAAAAAGCCCGCTATCTTGCTTGTCTATGGTTGAATATGTCTGATGTAAATCTCCTAATAAAAATAGCTTACTTCCCTCACTCATACGTGAAAGAATCATACTCATATATTCGCGAGTAACCAATTGAACTTCATCGACAATTAAAACTTCTCCATCTAGGATTGATACCCCCTGAATCATGTTAAGAGGGATTATTTCAAACTTTTCAAAGAAGAGCTGGGATTTGATGTTGTCGTAATTGTAGCCTTTTGTGTCTCTATAGAGGTAATTTAGAGCACTTAGAAATCCTCCCGCCCATTCTAGCATTTTTTCATCTTTGTTTCCCGGTAAAAATCCGATGTCATAATCACTACTAATACCAATAGGCGGACGTGTTATAAAAATTTTCTTTTTGGTTAGGGCTAGGGCTGTAGCAGTTGCAAGTAGAGTTTTACCGCTTCCAAATCTTCCTGTAATAAGGCTAGCTGGAGCTTCTACCATGGCATATATTGCACATTTTTGGTAAATATCTAAAGGCTCAAAAACTTTGGCGTTTTTAATTCTAAGTTTGCTAGTTTGAGGGATATTATCAATTCTTTCAATTCCTTTATTTGGATTGTAACAATACGCTAAATCCCTCATTCCATCGTTTGTAATTACAAAATCCCAGGGATTTAGGTTGTGGTTGAACTTTTCTTTTATGTATTGATTAAACTCTTTTGCATCTTTTACGCCTAGAAAATGACCAAACTCAAACTCTTTATCTTCTATTAAAATGGCTACTCCTTTATACGATTTTCATTGAAAAGTCTTTAAAAGTAGCCTGGTGGATTATTGCACCGCTACTTATTGCATCCACACCTGTTAGGATATACTCTTCAATATTATCTAGTGTTACGTTGCCGCTTGCTTCAAGTAACACATGAGGATATGTTAGGTTTCTAAATTCAACCACGCTTTTTATAGTTTCAAAATCCATATTATCACACATAACAATATCCGCACCCGCGGCCATTGCTTCTCTTGCTTGGATTTCAGTTTCGCATTCTACTTCTATTTTTGTGGTAAATGGTATAGATTCTCTTGCCGCTTGTATTGCATCTACAATTGAATTAAAAGTAGCTAAGTGAGTGTCTTTTAACATCAAACAATCATCAAGACCGAGTCTGTGGTTTGTAACTCCCCCGCATTTTGCCGCATATTTTTCAAATACTCTAAGAAGAGGTCTAGTTTTTCTTGTATCTAGGATTTTGATTTGGCCTTTTGTTTTTTTGACAAACTCATTTGCATTTGTTGCAATACCGCTTGCGTGTTGTAAGATGTTTAAAAGGCTTCTTTCAATTGAGAGGATATCTTTGGCCCTTCCGTAAATTTCAAAAATTACATCGCCTTTGAAATAATGGTCACCATCTTCATAATTAAATGAAAACTTCACATCGGCAAGTTCACTAAAGTGTTTTATGTATTCAATCCCCGCTACTATACCGCTACTTTTTGCAATAACAACGGCATTTACGTTGCCTTTTATAAAATCCCTTGCTAAATCCCCGCGTCCTATGTCTTCATTTAGGACGTTTTTTAAAAAGTCCACAATTTGGTGTTTTAAAAGATTCATGATAACTCCATCATACGATTTAGCGCTTTTAGCGCGTTTTCTTTTACGTTTTGGTCTACTTCGATTTTGTTGTAAGGTTCGTTTTTATCGATTGCCATAAGTAGCTCATAAAGCTCTTGTAAGTTTGTCTCATTCATAGAAGGACATTCAGGTTTTGTTGAGCTTAGTATAAAAATATTTGGGTTAATGTCTCTTTTCATTCTGTTTACGAAGTTAAACTCAGTTCCAATTGCCATAAGATCGTTTGGGTGTTCTTTTACGTATTTTAAAATCTGGCTTGTACTTCCTACAAAATCCGCATCTTTGCAAACTTCTGGAGAACATTCAGGATGAACTACTATTTTAATATTTGGATATCTTTCTTTAAAATATTCAACATGTTCTGGCATAAAAAGCTGGTGTACTGAACAGTGCCCGTCATAGCAAATAATCTCCGCATCTTGCCAATTGTCTTGAGAGATAATACTAGATTTTATCCCCACCATTTTTGCTATGTTTTGTCCCAGGTTTTTATCAGGTAGGAAAAATACCTTTTTGTTTTGGCTAAGCGCCCATGAAACTATTTTTTTGGCGTTTGAACTTGTACATGTAAGACCGCCTTCTTCTCCTACAATTGCCTTAACTTCGGCACTTGAGTTGATGTATGTAATTGGAATAAAGTCTATGTTGTTTTCTTTTAGTGTTTTTAGATTCTCTTTTACTTTTTGGGTTTCGGCCATTCTAGCCATAGAGCATGATGCAAGACGCGGCATATATACGTCTATGTTTGGGTTTAGTATTTTTGCACTCTCACCCATAAAGCTTACACCACAAAAAATTAGAGGGTTTTTAAGTGCGCTTGTTTTTTTTGCAAGTTCTAAACTATCTCCGGTTAAATCGGCAATATCAAATATTTCATCTTTTTGATAATAATGCGCTGCTAGAGTTATGTTGTGTTTTTTTAGAAGTTCTTTGACTTTATTTACCATTAAAAGCCTTTTTGTAGTATTTTACCAAATTTAAAGTATAATTTCATAAAAAAGGGCTTTAATGAGTAATCTTGCTTGGTATTTAATTGCCTATTTGGTGGGCGGAATTCCTTTTGGGTATTTAATTGCCAAATACTTTGCCGGTATTAATATTAAAGAGCATGGAAGCGGAAATATCGGTGCTACGAATGTATTAAGAGTATTAAAACAACAAGACCCAAGCAAAGCAAAAAAATTGGCGGCACTTACGTTGTTTTTAGACGCATTTAAAGGTGCTGGTGTACTTTTGGTAGCTAAGTTTATGGGTGTTTGTGATGCTACGTTATGGACTATGGCCGTACTTGCCGTAATTGGGCATTGTTTTTCTCCGTTTTTGGGATTTCAGGGAGGAAAAGGAGTGGCTACAACGGCTGGAGTAATGCTAGTATTAGTGCCAAAAGCGGTTGTGGTTGCTTTAATTGTATGGTATTTAATGGCAAAATATGTAAGAATTTCTTCAATCAGTTCACTAACGGCTGTGGTTGTTGGGATTTTAAGTACATATATTTTGTATCCTAATTTATCTATTCAATCTCATGCGCCTTTATGGATAATTGCATTTATTGTTATTTATAAACACAAAGAAAATATCTACAGATTAATAACAGGCCAAGAAAAAAGGGTGGTTTGATGTATACGATTGTAATTGAGGATTTGACTTTTAAGGCGATTCTTGGACTTTTGGAAAAAGAGAGAAATGAAGAACAATTAGTAGTAGTTTGTGCAAAAATTGAATATGAAGATAAAAAAAACTATGTAGATTATGCAAAAGTATGTGAAATTATTGAATCAACAATCCAAACTAGAAAATATACGTTAATTGAAGATGCTATTGATGAGATTATTGATATATTAAAAGATGAGTTTCCTCAAATAAAATCTATCTTTTTAAAAATCAGAAAGCCTGAAATTTTAAAGAATGCTTTGGTTGGAGTGGAAACTTTAAGAAAATTTTAATTTTTTGTTATAATTTTGTCAGTTTGCTAAAGGAGTGTGTGTGCGTCTTTTAATTGTTGAAAAAGATGAGACTCTAAATGAGCTCATAAAAAAATCATTACATGAAGCTGGGTATAAGACTGATGAGGCTTTTACGATTAAAGATGCTAAATATTTTTTGGATATTAGGCATTATAATTTGGTAATAGTTGATTCAAACTTTGGAATGAGTGAACTTTTTAAGTTTATTGATTATGCAAAAGATGTATATCCGTTAATTAAAATTATAGTTATTTCAGATGACGCATCTGTAGAGAGTGAAATAAAAACTCTTAAAATGGGTGCGGATGATTATATTAAAAAGCCTTTAAATTTTGATTTGTTAATTACACGCGTTAATGTGGCGCTTAGAAGTGGTAAAGAGTCTCAGATTAAGATAAAAGATTTAATTATTATAAAAGATGAAGAAAAAATTATCTACAAAGGCAAAGAAACATACTTAAAAGGCAAAGCTTTTGAAGTGTTTATGCATCTTGCAAGATATCCTAATCAAGTTATTTCAAAAGAGCAACTTCTTGATGCGATTTGGGAAGAACCAGAACTTGTAACGCCAAATGTTATTGAAGTTGCAATAAATCAGATACGTCAAAAGGTTGACAAAGTTTTTAAAATTGATACAATAAAAACCATTCGCCGCAGAGGCTATAAATTTTGTTATCCAAAGGAGTAGCATGTCACTAAAAATTACTGAAGAATGCATTGCTTGTGATGCGTGCGTAGATGCTTGTCCAAACGGGGCAATTGAACCGGGTGATCCAATTTATGAAATAGATCCTGATTTATGTACTGAGTGTATAGAATATGGCGGAGAGCCTCAATGCGTTCCTGAATGTCCTGTTGATGCGATTATTCCAGATCCTGATAACGTAGAAACGGCAAAAGAATTAAAACTAAAAGCAGAACTGATCCATAAAGACGAAGAGTAATGGCAAAAGTTACCGCTGTTATTGATATTGGCTCTAACTCGGCCAGAATGGCGGTCTTTAAAAAGACTAGCCGTTTTGGTTTTTATTTATTAAGAGAAGAAAAAAGCAAAGTTAGAATTAGTGAAGGCGCTTATGAAAATGGCGGAAATTTACAAGATTTTGCTATTGAAAGAGCAATAAATGCACTAAAAGAGTTTCTTTTAATAGCAAAATCTTTAAAAGCTAGAAAAATCTTATGTGTTGCCACTTCTGCTGTTAGGGATGCTCCAAATAAATCAGAGTTTTTAAAACGTGTAAGAGATGAGGTTGGACTTAAGATAAAAGTAATTGATGGTGATAAGGAAGCTTTTTTTGGCGGGGTGGCAGCTGCTAATTTGCTTTATGAAAAAAATGGGGTAACTATTGATATTGGTGGTGGTTCTACTGAACTTGCATTAATCCTTGATAAAAGGATAGAAGCTACTATATCTTTAAAACTTGGAACAGTTAGATTAAAAGAGCTCTTTTTTGATAAAGGCGATATTGAGGGTGCAAGAGAGTATATAAAAAATGAGTTAAATAAACTTGGCGAAATTTATAAAGCTAAAAAAGTTTTTGGTATTGGTGGTACGATTAGGGCATTATCTCAAGCTATTATGAAAAAAATTGACTATCCTTTAGATATTCTTCATGGTTTTACTTATGAGATTAAAGAACATAAAGAGTTTTTGGAAAAAATAGTAAAAATGAAAGATGATGAGTTATTAAAAGCCGGAATTAAGCCTGAGAGACTTGATGTAATTAGACCTGGTACGCTTATTTTTTTAGAAACGTTAAAATATGTAGAAGCAAAAGAAGTAATTACTAGTGGTGTTGGGGTTAGAGAAGGGGTATTTTTAACTGACCTTTTAAGAAATGACGGCTTTAGGTTTCCTGAAAATTTTAACCCATCAGTTAGGACTATTATAGATGTTTATCAGATAGACAGAAAAATTGCTTCTTATGAGACAAAAATTGCCTTGGAAGTATTTGATTTATTAAAAGAAGATTTTAAACTTGATGATAAATATAAAATGCATTTAACTTATGCAATAAAACTCTCTCGTGCAGGTGAGCTTGTAGATTTTTATGAAGCCCATAAACATACTGATTATATCTTGCTAAATTCACTTCATTATGGATTTAGGCATTGTGATAGACTTTTGATTTCAAAAATAATCCGCTTTCATAAAAGAAAAAAAATCAAGAAAAAAGAGATCGAAAAATTCAAGTGTCTTCTTCCAAAAAGAGATATTATAGAAAAACTTTGTAATATTTTCTGGGTTGCAAAACTTATAAATATAAACTTATCTATGCCTGAAGTTGAGATTACAAAAGAAGATAATAAAATTGTAATAAAAGGTAAAAATCTGTATCTTGCAAAAGAGCGTTCAAAAACGCGTGAGCTTTTCTTTGATTTGGAAATTATAAATAGTTAGATTCTCTTAACTCTTCATCAAGAATTGATTTCATTTTTTCACCAAGTTTGTTGTAAATTAACGTAATTACAAATACACTCATTACAACCCAGGCGCTACTTTGTAGTGCTAAAGGATTTGTTTTTAGGTTATATCCTATTAATATGATTGCTGAACCAAAGCAAAGAATAGTTCCAAGTATTGGGATAAAAGCATTTGAGTTTGTAATTTTTCTTAGTTTAAAGTTTGCAAAATTGACAAGTCCAAAAATAACTAAAAATCCAAAACTTCCTGCAATAGAGATATTTTCGATATTAAAGCTTATTGCAAAAATAATTGCCAAAAGTCCTAAAATTATCATTCCTTCGTAGCCGTTTTTAATTTTTTTTGCAAAATCTTTTGGAATTTCTCCTAGTTTTGCAATCAAATATCCAGCTCTACCAGCTCCATAAATTGTTGCATTGATTGCGCTTGCTGTTGAAATCATGGCTGCAATTGCAATTATCGTAAATCCCAAATTTCCAAGAAGCGGTTTAGCAGCAATTGCAAGTACATAATCTTGTGCTTTTTTTGCAGTTTGAAAGTCTACGTTTATGATTGTCACAATAGCAATTAAAACATATAAAATAATTACAAAAACTACACTTGAATAAAGCGCCCTTGGGAGAGTTTTTTGAGGATTTATTACATCTTTTGCGGCATTTGCAATAAGCTCAAATCCTTCATATGCTAAAAAGATTATAAGTCCGCCTGTAATTATCTTAATTGGGGCTTCCCACATTTGAGGAGAGAGCCTTTCATAGTGAGTTCCTGTATAAAAACCTATGGCAATAAATATAATTAGAATAGCAACTTTTGTATAAACTAAAATATCTTCTGCTTTACCGCTTAAAAAAGCACCCAAAAGGTTGATAAATGTAAAAATTGTAATAACTAAGATTGCTAAAAACTTATGAAGCCAAGAGACATCTTCACCAAAAATCATAGCACTTCCATAAGCTCCAAATGCGGATGCGTAAAGTGCTAGCATAATTACATAAGATATTAAAAGCAAATTATTAGCAATTGCACTAAAAAGGTTGTTTCCAAACGCTTGGACAATATATTCTATACTTCCGCCCTCACTTGGGAATTTTACAGAAAGTTTTGCATAAGAATAAGCAGTAATTAAGGCAATAAATCCGGCTATTAAAAAAGCAATAGGAGCAGCACCTTTTGCAAGGTCGATAGTTAAGCCTAAAACGGCAAAAATCCCTCCTCCTACCATTCCTCCAACACCGATACTAAAAGCTTCTAAGAAGCCGATTTTACGCATTTAAAGTCCTTAAAAAGACGTTCCTATGCTAAATTCAAATCTTTGTAAATCATCACCGCTTTCGCTTTTAATAGGCCAACCCCATATAAAGCTAAGAGGTCCCATTGGTGTAATCCAATCAATTTGAAAACCATAAGAACTTCTTGTAATATTTAAGCTATCTTCTCCAACAGCACCGTAATCTACAAAACCTGTTAACCACATTTTATTTTTTCTACTAAGAGGTGTAGATACTTCTACGCCTGTTATAAACTCTTTTTTACCACCAATTTCATGTCCTTCACTATCAACAGGAGATATTGAATACCAACTAAACCCTCTAACAGTTCTAGTTCCACCTAAATAAAATTTTTCATTAATTGGTAAATATCCTTTATCTTTTATTATACCACCAATTGCTCTATATTTAAGTACTGCAACCGTTTGATATGTTTTATCTGTAAGTGGATAGAAATATTTAAATTTACCAAGAGTTTTAATAAATTTCTCATCTCCCCCAATTCCTGCATATTGGGTTGAAATGCTAGCTTTAATTCCTTTTGTAGGGAAAAAATAATCATCGGTATTGTTATAAGCCAAACCTAAAGTAACATAACTTTTAATACTTGAGTCTTTAATATATACACTTGTATCGTAATTATAATCTGAAAGTTTTGTTTTTACATATCCATATGTAATTGAAGCAGATGTAAATCTATTTAATGCTCTACCAACACCAAGTGTGAAACCTTTTTGGTCTGATGTATATGAAATTCCTTCAAATGAAGTATTAAATACTGATGCACTAAAAGAGTATTTTGAATCAAATATTCTTGGGTTAAATAATGAGATTTTATATGTTCTGCTAACTGCACTAACATCTGCGTTTAATGTTAATGTTTGTCCGCTACCAAATACGTTTTTTTCAGTTAGGGCTAAATTAAATCCAAGTTTTGTATAACTACCATAGCTAATACCAGCTCTTAGTGAACCGCTAAGACCTTCTTTAACTTTTACTAATAAGTCTACTTTATTAGAGGCTACTTTTTTAGTTTCAATTTTTACATCTTCAAGATAGCCGGTTCTTTTTAAAGAATTGATACTATCTTGCAAGTCTGTATATGAATACTTATCTCCTGGTGCAAGATATACATTTCTTCTAATAACCCTATCAAGTGTTTTATTGTTTCCTGTAATAATTACATCATTTATGTAAACAATTTCTCCAGGGATTACGTTATAAGTAATATAAACTTTGTTTCCATCTTTTTTAATATCTGGATAAACTTTTACAAATGCATAACCTTTATCCATAAATGCATGTGAGATGTTTTTGATATCTTCTCTTAATGCAGAGACGTTGAAGTATTTATCAACTTCTAAATTTAATTCAGGTAAATCTACTTTTATATCTTTTGGATAATCAATTGAAATACCTTTTACAATATACCTTTTACCTTCTTTAATTTTATAATCAATATCAGCAAAATAGCTATCTAAGTTTGTTTTTGCAAGTGGAAGGGAAACTTGTGCGTCTAAATAACCTCTATTTAGATAAAAATCTTGTAATGCTTGTCTGTCTTTAGGTAAGTCAAATGCTTTTAATTTACCTGCATTTGTAAATGGTAAAACACTCCAAAATGTTCTAGGTCTGTTTTCAATTTCATCCAGTAATTCTTCTTTTGGAAGTGTTGCTCCATAAAAATTAACATCTCTTATGATTACTTCTTTACCCTTATTTACGATTATTTCAAGTTCGATTCTGTTTTTATCAAGAGGTATAATTTCAGTTGCTACTGCAGTGTTGTAATATCCTTTTGCAGTGTAGTATTGTTTTATAAATTCTTTTAATTTTTCCAGTTTTTTAGATGAAAGCAATTCACCTTTTTTAGGCAGGATTAATTCTTGTTTTAGTAGTTTTTTTAAATCTTCTGAAACGTTAATAAGTGTGACTTTTGCAATTGTTGGCTTTTCTTTACAGATAAAAGTAAGTTTGTTGTTTTCAAAATCAACTTTAATTGTTTCAAAGTAGCCGGTTTTGTATAAGTTTTTTAATGCTCTATCAACATCTTCAATAGTAATATCACTATTTGGTGTAATTTTTGTAATAGCTTGAGCAGTTATTGGGGAGATGTGAATAAGCCCTTTATAATCTACTTCTTCTATTGTTTGTGCAAAAAGTATAAATGGTAAAAAAGGTAATAATATTTTCCTCATAGTTTCCCTTCATATGATTTGGGTAAAATTATATCGTAATTGTGATATAATTTTTCTTAAAAAGAGGTTAAATGGTTTGTGCTATAGTTGGTCTAGGATTAATGGGAGGAAGTTTTGGACTTGCTACTAAAGATCTATTTGAAAAAATTATAGGAATTGATCATAATCCTAAACATCAAGAAGATGCATTAAAACTTGGTCTTGTTGATGAAATAGGAGATATAAGCTCTTTAACAAAAGCAGATGTAATAATTTTAGCCATTCCTATTAGAGGAATTATAAACACTCTTGAAAAACTCTCAACTCTTCCAATAAAAAAAGATGTGACTATTATAGATTTTGGCTCTACAAAAGAGAGCATTATAAATGAATGCCCTAAAAATATAAGAAAAAATTTGGTTGCCTCTCATCCAATGGCAGGTACAGAGTATTCTGGGCCAACTGCCGCAATAGCTGATCTTTATTACAATAAAATTATGGTTGTTTGTAATATTGAAGAGAGTGGAGAGAAACAAAAAGAAGTGGCTTTTAATATTTTTAACTATTTAAAAATGAAAATAAAACTGATGGATGCAAGTGAACATGACAGACATGCCGCCTTTATTTCTCATATGCCTCATATTGTTAGTTTTTCAATTGCAAATGCCGTATTAAAACAAGAAGATAAAGACCATATAGTAACATTAGCTGCAGGTGGATTTAGGGACATGAGCCGGCTTGCAAAAAGCAACCCTTATATGTGGCGTGATATTTTTAAGGAAAATAAGCAAAATCTTCTTGATTCTATTGAAGCTTTTAAAAGTGAGCTAAAAAAAGCAAAAGAGATGATAGAAAATGAAGAGTGGGAAAAATTAAAAGAGTGGATGGAAACAGGTAATGAACTTCATAAAATAATGTAGTTATTTTTTACATTTATAAAACATATCAAGTTTTGGATTATAAACTTTTGTTTTTACATCCATAAGCCCTAAAATTGTGCTAAATAAATTATCGTGTGAGAATGTTTTTGCTTTTAGGTTGTTAACACATGTTTGGTTTATATCAAACTCTTTTGAGAACCAAGTAATTGTGGCTGGATGTTTTTGTGCATCTGGTGCAATAAAGTATGGTAACCCGTGTAGATAAATACCATTTTCTCCTAAACTTTCTCCATGATCTGCTACATATATCATTGCAACTTGATATTTGTTTTGGTGTTTTTTTAAAAAATTTATTGTTTGTTTTAAGAAATAATCAGTATATAAAATTGTATTATCGTATGCATTTACAACTTCTTCTTTTTTGCACTTTTGCAATTGATTTGTTTTGCAAACAGGTTTGAATTTTTCAAACTCTTTTGGGTATCTTTTATAATATGCGGGTCCGTGAGAGCCTTTTGTGTGTAGAACTATAAATACGGGATTGTTGTTTTTAATTTTATTAAAATATTTTGGAAGGTTATCCAATAAAATTTGGTCAATACATCCCGATTTTTGACAATATTTAGGATTTTTTGCACCGCTAAAGTCAATATAGTTTTTTATTCTGTTTGCAACTCCTTTAGAGCCTGAATCATTATCTAACCATATAACATTTACTCCTGCCCTATTTAAAATATCAATTACATTATCTGTGTTTTTTGCAAGTGTATCATTGTATTGGTCTTTGGTATATATAGAAAACATACAAGGAACACTAGTTGCCGTTGCGGTTGCACAAGAGTACATATTGGTAAAAGATGTTATATTTTGAGTTTGAGATAATTGTGGGTTTGTATCTCTTTTATAGCCATTGAGTGAAAAATGGTCTTCTCTTGCAGCTTCACCAAGCACAAATATTATCAGTTTTGGTTTGCCTTTGTTTTGTAAATGAGCATCAAGACCAATATGCTTGAATCTTATTGGTTTTGTAAAATAGATTTTATCTAAGTATTTAAAAAAAGAATAAATATAAAAAGTAGGGTTTGTATACATTCTTAAGTGTTTATGAGTTCTAAAAAAACTTACCCAGTATTTGGAAAAACTAAAATATAAAATAGGGATTAATATTAAAAATATTGCTAAAATTTTTATTCTTGAAATAATTTCGCTTTTTATTGGTCTTTTTTTTATTTTTATAAACATTAAAAGTATAGAAGGCAGTATTCCTAATAGGATAAAACAAAATATTACTTTTAGATTTATCAAATCATGAACTTCTCTTTTATCAGTTTCAAAAATGTTTTGAATCATTTTATAATCAATAATAACTTTATATTGGTTCATATAATATGCAGCAAGTGAAGAGAGTAAAAAGATAATAATTAAAAGCGGTTTTATGATAAATCTGTTTGAAATAATTAACAATAAAGTTGTAATAACAATAAATAAAAGAATACCTTGAGCAATTAAAAAAGCAATGTTATGAAACTGCTTATATGATTCACTGAAAAATGTAAAATTATAAAAAAGTGTCAGAAATAATCCGGTTAATAAAATCAGTTGTGTTTGGGTTAATTGAACTCTCATTTTACCTTCCTAAAAAAAATCTAATACTTCCAAAGCCTTTAGCTTTACTTTTTTTAATCTCTTCAACTTCTTTGTCACTTATGATTCCTCCAAGGGCGATTACGTTTGGATGCATATTGCATATATGATTTAGCACTTCAATTCCAAGCCCGCATCTGTTTTTTGATTGAAATATGGGTGAAAATGTAATGTAATTAGCATCTTTTGCTTTTTGAACTTCGAAAGGATTATGGGTTGATGCTATTATGATTTTGTTTTTGTAATTTGGTATTTCATCTAGTTTTGAGCTTGGAATATGAACGCCATCAAATAACTCTAAGAGCTTTTTGTCTTTTAAAGAATCAAGATTGATAAATACTTTTGAGTAATCTTTTGCAAATGAAGCAAACTCTTTTATTTCGTTTTCATCAAAATACTCTTTGTTTCTGTAACAAACAAATGTTGGTTTATGAGTTTTAATTGCTTGTAAGATTTTTTCAAAAGGATATGAAGGGTCAGTAATAAAATAAGAGACAAAGCTCATTAAAGAGCTTCTTCTTGTCCTGTAACAGCACCGTATAGGTATACGTAAGTAAGTACCATAAATACGAATGCTTGTAAGAATGCTGAGAATGTAAGTAGTGCATAACCTGCTAGTGGGAATACCCAAGGAGCAAGCATTAATAATACCGCTAAGAATAAGTCATCCCCTTTGATGTTACCAAATAACCTGAAAGCAAGTGAAATAATTCTTGAGAAGTGTGAAAGAATTTCTACTGGGAACATTAAAGGCGCTAGCCATTTAACTGGTCCTGCAAAGTGAGCGATATAGTGTCCAAGTCCTTGAGCTTTGATACCTTCATAGTGATAGTAAAGAAATACGATTAATGCAAGTGTTAAAGTTAAGTTTACGTTTCCTGTTGGAGACTCAAATCCTGGGAAAATACCAATTACGTTACCCATAAAAATGAAAATTGCTAAACTACCTGCAAGAGTTAAATATTTTCTTGCAACTTCTTCGTTTGCTACGTCTTTACCAATAGCTAAAATTCCGCTTACAGTTGCTTCCATTACGTTTTGGCAACCGCTTGGTACGATTTGAAGTTTTCTAGTTGCAAGTTTTGCTACGATTACTGAAAGTAATGCTGCAATTAAAGTATGAACGATTAATTGAACATACGGATTATGCCCTAAAAATCCAAAAAAGAGCCACAATTCATTCATTAATAATCCTTTTTTAGTGAAATTGTATCATATTATTAATCTAACTTTAATAGTGAATTGTGAAAAAACTCAAAATTGTAACTTTTGGTTATATTTTAATATCAAACTGGCCAATTCTATATAGGGCAAAATCGTATTTTAAAGGGTCGTTATTATCAAACTCTTTTAATTTTTGAGTTAACAGTATTGCTGAGTGTAAGTCATACGTTTTTCTGTTTAAAAGTCCAAGTTTTAGTGAAACTTTATGAGTATGTGTATCAAGCGGGATTATTAAATCGCTTTTTTTTACTCCATCCCAAAGTCCAAGATCCAAATTATCATCCCTTACCATCCATCTTAAAAACATATTCCATCGTTTATAAGGACTTACTCCTTTGGTTTTGTTTGGTGGGATTTTACCTATTAAAAACTCATACCCTTGTGAATTGTAATTATTTGTCTTATAGATAGTTTTTATAATCTCTCTTATTCCGTCAATTGGATTGTTTGAAGTTTTATAGCCTCTTAAAAAAAGTTCGTTTAGTGAGTATTTTTCTTTCATTCTTTTAATAGTGTCTAAAAAAACTTCCACATCTTTTTTGGTCTGAAATCTATAATATGCATTGTTTGAGTTTAAGTTTTCTAAATCCAAAGAGTTTAAAAACTTTAAAATAGCCTTAACATTTCCATAGGCAAAAAGGGCGGCAATTAATGCTATGTATTCGTCATTGTATTTTTTTGCAATTAAGATAGGGTCAAGTTTTTCTTCGTTTACTTCATAAATATTTTCATTTATTAATTTATCAAGTTTAGATTTTATATCCATTGAGTGCCTTTTTATAAACTTTTGTGATATAATTATAATAAAAAAGGAGCATTTCATGGTAATAAGAGGGGAAACAAATCTTATAAAAGTATATGATTTAACACCTGTTATTGATTTGGAAAACTATGATTTAAGTGAAAGTAGCGATATTCAAAGACTCCAAGAAACAATTGGTAGCTATATTGATGCCGGAGAAGCTGAAGCTGTAAGTTTGCCTACAAACTTAGTAGGAGTGCTTCCAGATAGCGCTGAGATTGAAATAAATGATAACGTTTATACATTTGAAGATGTTGAATATAAAAATAAAAGTGTTGATGAGTTAATCAGTGAAAACTTTAATGAAGGGGATGTGATTTTACTTCTTCAAGGAAACGGGGATGGATATTTTGAATATGAGCTTAATCCTGATATTAATGATGTAAAAATTGGTTATACGGCTTGTGATATTGAAGCGCCTGATGAGCCAATTTATGACTTTTTCTGTGATTTGATGTTGCCAGATTTAGTTGAGGTTAATGGAGAGAAAGTAGATATTATAGCTAGCAATTTCTATCCAAAAGATACACTGGTAGCTGAAGTTTATGTAGTAAGAGAAGATAACGGAAAATATCTAGAAAAAGTAGCTGAAGTTGATATATTACATGAACACTGGGATTTATTTGAAGACATTATTCAAGTAGATTATGACGACCCTATTGCTTAATAGCAAATAGGGCGTCAAGCATGTTGTTAATGGTTGTAATAACCCGGGCGTTTGCCTGGTAGCCTCTTTGGTATTTTTCAAGATTTATCAATTCTTCATCAATATTTACGCCTGTTAGCGAATAATATTCATTTGATATTGATGTAAAAAGCGTTTGGGTCGCTTCTTTTTGGTCTGTTGTACTTTTTGCTTCGTTTGCAAGAGTTACTGTCATGCTTCTATAATATCCTGCGATTGTGTTTTTGGATTCAGTACCGTTTTTGTAAAATGTAATTTCTTGAAATTGTAATTGCAAAATTTCATTTGCAACTTCGTTATCACCTTTGGCTGGTGTTTTATAAGCTGCAATTTTGCTTGGGTCTTCAATAAAATCGCTTCTAAGAGATATGTCACTGGCATCTTTTCCATCAAAGAATTTATTTACACCAAAACTTCCACCAAAGTTGGCAGTGTCATTATCTAGTCCGACGTAAACGTTGTCGCTTTTTGGAGTTAAGATAAATTTTCCGTTTAAGAAACTGGCTTGAAAATAATCATCAACATCATTTAAGTGGTTGTTGTCGTTATTATCATCAATGTTTGGCGTGTTGATTTGTGAGATAATTCCTTCAATAGTTGAATATTTAGGGTCTTTTGAATCAAAGTTTATTGTAATGTTTCTTCTTGCTAGCTCTTCGCCGTTTTCATCGTATACAACTACATCAAATGAGCCATTTTCCATAGGAATAGGGAGTTTTGTGTTGTTTATTTTATCTAAAGGCATGTATTCAATTTCGTTTAGTGCGCTAAAAAGTAAACTTCCGTCATCTTTTACTAAAACTTTTGATGATTCATTGTCGTTTGCATCTACAAATTTTATCTGGCCGTTTATTAGTTTTGCACTGACATCCGTTACTCCTGCGTTTGTTAAAGAAGTGTTTATATCATCAATAATTTCATTAATGCTTTTGTTTGAATCAATTGCAACTTTTACTTCATTTGTTGCATTTCCATTATCATCATAAATTACCAAGTCCATATTTCCATCTCTTACGGGATGGTTTAGGTATTTTTCAATCATTGGCAAAGGTTTTTGAGCCATTGTTGGAGAGATTGAGATTGGTTTTTGGATTACATCTGTTTCTACATCGCTTTGTGCTGAATAAGAATAAATAGAGTTTACGCTTCTAATAATACCTTGTGAAAAAGCATCAAGTGAACTTATCATATCGCCTATAATCCCATCTTTTGGGTCTGTGTTTGAATTAAAATCTCTTCCTCTTACATCTAAAAGTGCTCCAAGTTCACCTCCGTTTATTGCATCAGTAATATCATAAGTGTGGTTTGATGATTTTAAGGCGATATTGTAGTTTTGGTAATTGTCTTCAAGTACTAATTCATTGCTTGTAGAGTTATCCAAAAGCACATAACCGCCAATACTGATTTGATAGTTTTGTGCATAATCCACTGTTGTTTCGCCTTGCGCATCTTGGGATGTTACCGGGCTTTTGTAAACTTTTACATCGGCAATCTCTTTTAATCTTTTTTCAAGTGCATCTCTTTTATCTCTTAGCTCGTTTGCATGTGAAGAGCCGTTTGCTTCGTGAGTAGTAATTTTTTGGTTAATATCGGCTATTTCTTTTACTATTGTGTTAATTTCATCAACTCTACTTTTTATCTCATCATTTAGACTTTTTTGAATATCTTTTAGTTTGCCTCTAAGTTGTTTAATATCATCTGTAAATTTTTGGGTTTTGTAAGCTAGATCGACTTTTACCGCACCATCATTTGGGTTGCTAGCAAATGTTTGCCATGCATCAAAAAAGTCTTTTATGTCTTTGTTTAGTCCTTCATCGTTTACATCAGGAAAATATGTGGCAATTTCATTTAGATATTGCTCTTTTGTTGATAGATTTTTTAGGTTTGCTGAGGTTTGAGTGTATCTGTTGAATAAAAATGTATCAGTAATTCTTGTAATAGTTTTTATCTCAACTCCCATGCCTATATCGCCGGGAATTGCATTAATCCCATCAAGAGTTGTAAAGATTGTTCTTTCTCTTACATAATTAGGGTTTGATGCATTTGAGATGTTGTTTGATGTAACATCAATAGCTTTTTGATGGGCGCTAAGACCTGTTAGGGCGGTTGAATATGCAGTTGAAATTGCCATGTTACGCCTTTAGTTGTAAATATGATTTTGGAAGTTTTGAGTCTTTATAATCAATCTTAGCGCCATCTTCTTTTAGTTCGTTCATAAGTGCGTTATAAAAGTTTGCAACACTTAAAGCAAGCTTTGAGAACTTTTTGTGAAGAGTGTGAAATTCGTTAAGTTTTGTTTTGAAAATTTCAAAATATTTTTCTTCTTCTTTTGAAAAAATTTCTTCAATAGGAAGATTTCTATTTACCAAAATAGTATCTATTTCACTTTTTAATTCACTGAATTTTAATGCAAGTTTTTCTTTTGGTTTTGTGTTGGCAAAGACCGCTTCGTGGTTTGCAACTTTTATATTTTCAATATCTTCTTTTGTGATTTCTATTAATCTATCAAGTGTTAAGTTGATTGTTTTTAGTTTTTCTATAAGCATTTTCCCTTCCTTTTTAAGGGTGGGAGATTAAAACAATAAAGCCTTTGCCATAGCTTCTGCAGTTTTACGAAGGTCGATTTTATATTCTCCGTTTTGGATTTGTTGTTTTATCTCTTCCACCCTAGATATTTTTTCGGTTTTGTTTGTTTGTTGTGACTTAACATCGTTTTGGGTAGAGACAAATGCTTTAAATCCAATAGAAATTTTTCTAATCATTGCATCCTTCTTTCTTGGTTTCTACCCAATACATCGTCTTTTTTTAAAATCACTAAACTCTCTCTTTTAAGTAGTTAAATAAAAGCTCTGAATAGCCGAAATTTCCGCTAAGCTCTTTTGATAAAGCCTCCTGGTACATTGAGTTGTATATCTTTTCACCAGGAGATTTTGGAAAAAGAGCATTATCGCTATTTAGAGCTTCTTTGATGTAAAAGTTTAAGATTTCGCTTTCAAAGTCATCACAGACTTTTTTAAGTTTTGCGTATTTGTCTTCTTTATTATGTAAATGGCTTGCAACTAATGTAGTTTTCATATTAGCTCCTTAATTTACGACTATTTTAGCCGTAATGGCATTTGATGCTCTTAAATTTTCAAGTATAGCAATCACATCCTGAGGTGTCGCTTTTACTTTTTGCAAATCAGATGTGAGTTCTAAAACGCTTGTTTTTTTGTCTATTTTAATGGTAAAGTCACCATAGACAATAACTGTTGGTTCTACCATTATGCTACTACCAGCAATAACTGTTCCAGTTTTTTCATCTATTACAATTACTGGTTCATAAGGAACTTTTACATTTAGCTCTTGCACTTTTGCAAGAAATTCAGGCATAGATAAATTTGCTGGTTTTTTAAGTTTAATAGTTCTTGGATCGATTGCGATTGCTACGTTTTGTTTAAAGACGCTATTTATTGTTTTTTGAACATTTATAGCAAGTTTAAAATCGCTTCTTTTAAGTGACAAAGTAGCTTCTTTTTGTCTGTATAAATCCCATACAACTGCTCTTTCAACCGTTGCACCTTTTAGGACTTTAACTGTGGTTGTGAAGTGTTTTTGTTTTTTGCCGCCTTTTGTGTTAAATCCGCCCATAGTAATAGGCCCTTGTGCTAAGGCATAGATTTTTCCATCTACACCGATTAAAGGAGTAATTAAAAGCACACCGCCTTGTAGGGATTTTGCATCTCCGATTGATGATACTGTTACATCAATTTTATCGCCTTCTCTGGCAAATGGAGGAAGTGTGGCTGTTACAATTACAGCTGCTACGTTTTTTGATTTAATGTCTTTTGGGTCAATTTTTAAGTTTGTGTTTTTAAGAAAGTTTGATAGAAACTGCTTTGTAAATTTTGTAGACGAATCTCCAGTGCCATTTAGTCCACCAACTACACCATAACCAAAAATCTGGTTGCTTCTAACTCCAACAATTGATGATATGTCTTTAATTTTTTCACCGAAAACAAATGAGAAAAGAAGCGATAGTGTTAAAACCGCTTTTAAAAGTTTCATTTTAAACGCCTTTTTGCCTATTTAAGCAAAAGGCGTTCCAAAACTATTCAGAGTATCTAACTATCAATACTCCATCTTTTTCATAAAAGTCATAAACTCTTTTTTCTGTTTTAAGCTCTTCAATAAAATCTTTGTCGAATTTATCGTATTTTACGACTTTTAGTTTTTTAATAGGTTTCATTTTAACTAAAGCAAATACCCATAAAAGTCCAATTAAAATAGCAATAATTAAAAACTCTTTTAACATGCCGTGTTTCATAAAATACCCAGCAACAGCACCGCCAAGGAAAATACCAAAATATTGGATTGTGTTTGAAGTAGATAAAGCTGTGGCTTTTTGGTGTGCGTAAGCAATTTTACTTACAAAACTTTGCAAAACTGGCTCTAGCAAGTTAAATCCAAAGAAAAATACAATTACTCCAAGTATTGCAAAGATAGAAGAGTTTTGAAGCGTACCGATTAAAAACAAAACTAAAGCAAGAGTAATAGAAAGGGCACTTGTAACAAATACCGCTTTTGCTTTTCCTTTTTTTTCAGCCAAAATAGCTCCAAGTGGAAGTGCAAAAAATCCAAGTACAAGTGCCGGGATGTATACTTTCCAAAGTTCTGTTTTTTGCCAGTTAAACTGAGATGTAAATACCAAAGGGATTAAAAGGAAAAATACACTCATTAACCCTTTTTGCATAAATCCACTAAAGAAAAGTTTTAATAGCTCTTTGTGTTTTAATACGTCTTTTAATGATGAACTTTCATTGTGATGTACTATTTTTGGAGCTGGAGGAACTTTTGCAAGGACAATATAGATAGATACTAGTGCTAAAATGGCTGTAAGTAAAAATAGCTTATCTACTCCATAATGAGCACCAATTGTAGGACCTAGAACCATAGATAATGCAAAGCTTAGAGCAATAAACTGACCCATTCTTGCAAAAGCTTTGGCTCTGTTGTTTTCATCGCTTAAATCGGCCATGTAGGCTAAAATAACCCCACCAATAGCTCCGGCGCCTTGAAGAAGTCTACCAAAGATTAGCATGTAGATATTTGTAGAAAAAGCACAAACCAAACTACCTAAAAATAGCAAAAAAAGTCCAAAGATTAAGATTTTTTTCTTATCGTATTTATCTGCCGCTTTTCCAAAAGGAATTTGTAAAAATACTTGAGATAGTGCATAAGCCCCAAGAGCTACACCCACACTAAATTCACTAGCTCCTTGAAGTTTCATTGCATAAAGTGCAAGCACAGGCATAACAATAAATAGCCCTAAAAACCTAATTGCCATAAGAAGGCTTAAATATACCAAAACATCTCCTTTTGTTGATTTTGCGAATTATACAAAAGTATTATTAATTTTTTCTTTTGAATGTCGATTTAGCTTAAAATCGAAAACAAGGAAGAAAAATGAAAGCGATAATCTTAAAACCGATTAATGCAGCGTTGGTAGTAGCTGCTACAATCTTTTTAGTCGGATGCGGTGGAGGAGGTGGTGGTAGCAGTAGTTCGACAGAAGCTGCAAAAGTATCAGGAACAGTTCAAGCAAGTGTATTAGAAGGTGTAAAAGTTTGTGTTAAAAATACTAGCATGTGTGCTACCACAAATTCTAAAGGTCAATACTCATTAGATACAACTTATCCTGCAACGTTGGAATTAAGTGTAGGAAATGTAAAATTAGCAGATGTAGAAGTAAATAGCTACAAAGATATAACTCCTGCAGTTATAACAAATGGCGATGTTTCTTTGGCAGGATATGTTGGAGCATTGTTACATAAAATTGGAGGATGTGCAATAACATCTAGCTATTGTAACTTATCAAAAGTTACTTCAATTGATTTAAATGCTACGGGCGAAAACTTGGTTGAAATGGTTAAAAAAAGTATTAAAAACGGCGTATTATATGCAAAAGCAAACGGAAAAGATGTAAATGTAACATTAGGTGATGTAGATGAATATATTACAACTAACCCGATAATTAGCGGTAAAGGTAAGATTACTTATCAAGGTGTAATGACTTTAGGAGATTATGCGGAGTTTAACTTTGATTTAAAAGATAGCAAAGTTGATTTTCAAATTAAAGGAAATGTACTTGGAAAACTAAACTCTGATGATAAAATTTACAATCTTTACAATAACATGCTATTTGTAAACAATGATGCAAGTAATTTTTATTATTTAACTGCTTCAAATATGTTTTCAACTGTTATGAGTAATGGTAAATTATATTCGGTTGTGGGAGTTGCTAAAAACTACTTGCCTTTAAATGAGAGTGAGGTTAGCGGTAAAACATTTAATATCTTAATCAAAGATGTAAATTTAGCTAATCAAAAAGTGACTTCACTTGCTAGTGTGGTGTTAAATAGCGATAAAAGCTTTGTATTTTTAACAAAAGATAGCCAAGGTAATATTGTTCAAGTTGCAGGTGCTTGGAGTTTTGCAGATGATAAAGTTTATTTAAAAGATTCAAATGGTGATGATTTTATGATTTTAGCTATAAAAAGAGGAAGAGATCAGTTAATTGCAGTGGCAGATTTTGTTAATGGCGGATTTGGATTAGCAACTGAATCAGTACCGACAAATTCAAAAGATTACACAGGTTATAGATATTTAAAATTTATTCAAAATGTTGGTGCAAATCAAAATGAAATCTGTTTAGGAACTGCAAAAGTTAGCAAAGTTGATGATAATCATGTAAAAATTTCTGAAAAAGATTCAAAATGCTTTATGGTGTATATTAATTCAAATGTAAATGCAGTTTTCTTTGAAGAAGTGCCAGTTGAACAACCTGTAACTTATCAAGCTACAATAAATCCTGAAATTGAATTAGCAGGAAATTATGTACCTATGAATTCAGTGGCTCTTAGCACTGGTGTTGTAAATGCGGCAACAATTATTGATGGTGATAATGGACTTTTTGCACAAATTGGTGTAAGAAATTCAAAAGAGGTTGCTATTTTAGGCTCTAATAGAGTAATTCACTAAATTTTTACCTCTTTTTTCTCCTTTTTTTCAAAATAAACCAATTTATTGACTCCTAATTTTTTAAGTTTTTCAATAACTTCATCAAGTTTGTATCCAACTTGGCTTGGTGCATGAGCATCACTACTTAAAGTCAAATCAATTCCTTCATTTAATATCATCTCAAGCAATTCATCTCCTGGATAGATTTCATTTACTGGCTTTCTAAGTCCTGCTGTGTTTATTTCTACTACCATGTTTGATTTTTTAATAGCTTTAATAGCATCTTTTGCCAAGTCTTTAATTGAAGTTTTTGGTTGGTAGTTAAAAACTTTGATTAAATCTATGTGTCCTACAATTTGAAAAAGTTTAGATTCGGCAAGCTCTTTTATATAGCTAAAATACTCTTTATAAACATCATCAACATCACGTTTTTCCCACTCTTTTATAAATTCAGGGTTATCAAATCCCCAGTTATCTAAAAAATGAACGCTCCCAATTAGATAATCGACATTTGCCTCTAAAACTCTTTTGTCAAGATATTTTTTTGGGGTAAAATCTACTTCATAACCTAAAAGTATTTTTATTTTGTCTTTATATTTTTCTTTTAAAGAGTTTATTTCGTTTTCGTAAGTTTTCATCTCATCAAAACTCATGCGGTATTGTTTGTCAAATTCCATTGGTGCATGGTCTGAAAATCCGTATATTTTAATGCCTTTTTGTATTGCTAGATTTACATACTCTTGAGGCAATCCTTCTGCATGGTTGCAAAGTGGGGTATGGTTGTGCAAATCTACCATTTTTTGCCTTTTTAAGTGAAATTATATATAATATATCAAAAAAAGAGGTGGCAAATGACACAAGAAGAACTCGATGCTTTAATGGATGGTGAGTTAGAGGATCTTGATGAACCGACGATGCAAGAAGATGTGGAAGTAGAGGATGATTTGCTAGATGGAATATTGGATGAAGCTAGTGAAGAATCAAGTGAAAGTGAAAGTGGAAATGAAAATGAGATAGTACCTCCACCAGCTGATGACAAACACAAAGTTGTAGCTCAACTTGATGAGGTTACAAAAGAGAGTGAAGAAAAAGCTTCACAGGTAATTGATTTGATGGATGAAATATCTGAAGCTGTAAGTGTTGCCAGTGAAGATTTAAATGATGTACTTGAATTTTTTAAACATCAAAAAGAGCTTTTTAGCAAGTTAGCAAATAAATTTCCTCATATAAAAACTTTTAAAGACGAACTGGAAAAAATTGATGAAATGATTCAAAAAGTTCAAAACGCCATTGCAAGTAACGAAGAGACTCAAGATAAGATAATGACGGCAATGGAGATTATGCAATATCAAGATATCCATCGTCAAAAAATCGAAAGAGTTATTAATATCATGAGAGCATTGATTAAGTATATGAATAAACTTTTTGAAGGTAAGGTTGATGACTCTCAAAGAGTTAAAAGTGCTACTCACATTCATGGAGACCAGAGTGAAAGTGTCACAGATGAGGATATTGAAGCATTACTTGAACAATTTGGAGTGTAGTTTATGAAAAAACCTGAATTACTAGCGCCAGCTGGAGATTTTGAGAAGTTAAAGATTGCTATAAAATACGGTGCAGACGCGGTATATGCGGGAGTTAGTCACTTCTCGCTTAGATGTCATAGCGGTAAAGAGTTTGATTATGAAACATTCAAAGAAGCTGTAGATTATGCCCACAAAAGAGGTGTAAAAGTTTATGCTACTGTAAATTCATTCCCTTTTGAAAATCAGTTGCCTTTAGTTGAAGAGCATATAAAAAGGCTTAAAGAAATCGGCGTTGATGCTATGATAGTTTCAACTCTTGGGGTTATTGCAAAAGTAAAAGAACTAGCACCTGAGGTTGATATTCACCTCTCTACTCAAGCAAACGCGCTTAATTCATGGGATTATAAAGCATATAGAGACTTTGGTGTAAGTAGAATAATTGCCGCGCGTGAGAGTAGCTTAAAAGATTTAATCAAAATCAAAGAAAAAGTACCAGATGTTGAAATAGAGATATTTGTTCATGGGGCTATGTGTTTTGCATATAGCGGTAGATGTCTGTTAAGTGCTGTTCAGTTTGGTAGAAACCCAAATAAGGGTAGTTGTGCTAATGATTGTAGGTATCCTTATGTTTTATATGCACAAAACCCAGAAACCGGTACAGTTTTTAAAATGGAAGAGTATCCTGATGGTACGTATATTATGAATGCAAAAGATTTGTGCCTTATTAATCATATTCCTGAGATTTTGGATGCGGGTGTAATTGATAGCTTAAAAATTGAAGGTAGGACAAAAGCCCCTTATTACGTAGGAGTTGTTACAAAAGCTTATAGGGATGCAATAGATGAATATCTTGAAACTGGCAAATGCGATTGTAAAAAGTATTACCAAGAGATTTTAACAACCAAAAACAGAGGCTTAACAGATGCCTATATTGTAAAAAGGCCATTTGAAAGAGATGATACACAAAACCTTGAAACATCTCTAACTCATGGAGAGTGGCAGGTTGCTGGTGTGGTAAATGAAGATGGAGAGAGTTTTATGTGTAAATATAAAACATTTCCAGGTGA
>Ga0256843_1000903_pt1 | contig 24361 bp, 20 predicted proteins | sample AlvinellametaG_FD_191572 | JGI IMG/M metagenome (GOLD analysis project Ga0256843, IMG submission 191572) | Pompeii worm associated microbial communities from hydrothermal vent at the East Pacific Rise, Pacific Ocean - Alvinella | ecosystem: Host-associated > Annelida > Integument > Unclassified ... | reverse complement strand
TTCCATAAATAAAGTACCATTATTAGGTGATATACCGTTAGTTGGTGAATATCTTTTTTCTTCTAAATCAACTAAAACTGAAGAAGATAATTTGGTAGTTATTTTAACTCCATATATTATAGATAAAAGTGCAAAGCTTTCAAAACTTCAACAACAACTTGGTATGTTTGCTCATGTTCAAGAAGAGTATAATGTTAAGATTTTTAAAAAAATCAAGAATAAAGCACAAAAAAAAGATAGTTCAAATACTTTAGATATATTAAATGATGAAGAGTCGGGAGATTTTTAGAAAATGTTAAATTTAGAACCACTTCACAATCTAAAATTAGAAGCTTATGAGCCTGATGATATCAAAACAGAGATTAGTGTTAAAAATTATCTTTTATTTAGTATTTTAGATGGTGAAGTGAGTGCGTTTTTATGTGAGAGATATTTAGTCGAAGCGAGTAATTTTTATACAAAATTAGAGCAAAAGTATCCATTGAAGATGTTAGATGAAGATTCTTATGACAGACTTTATAACCGTTTTTTAGAACTTCGTACAGATAAAACTATAGAAACTATGCAAGAAGATTCTAAAGATGATGAAGATGAGGATATCTCCTTAACAGATTTTTTAAGAACTTCATCAGATATTTTAACTTCAGAAGAATCAGCCCCAATTATTAAATTTGTAAATGCTTTGTTTTATCAAGCTATCAAAAAAAGAGCTTCAGATATACATATAGAGGTGCAAGAGAAGAGGGGAGAGGTTCGTTTTCGTATAGATGGTATGCTTAGTAAAAATGCAGATTTGGATAAAAAAGTTCTAAATCTGATTATAAGTCGTATAAAAGTTATATCAAACCTTGATATATCAGAAAAAAGGATACCACAAGATGGTAGAACACAGATAAAAATAGCTGGAGAAACGCTAGATATCCGTGTATCGATACTTCCAACTTTTTATGGTGAGAGAGTTGTTATGAGGCTTCTTATGCAAAGTTCTCAAATCCCACACATAAATGAACTGGGGTTTGATAATGAACTTATAGGAGATATGAAGAGATTACTAAGAACATCTCACGGAATTATCTTGGTAACAGGACCAACGGGAAGTGGTAAAACAACATCGTTACACTCTTTTTTAAGAGAGGTTGAATCTCCAGAGAAAAACCTGATAACTGTAGAAGACCCTGTTGAATATAAATCAGATAATATTGCTCAAATTCAAGTAAATGAAAAAGTGGGTTTAACTTTTGCATCTGCACTTCGTTCTATACTAAGACAAGACCCTGATGTTATCATGATAGGTGAGATTCGTGATGAGGAAACTGCATCTATTGCGGTTCGTGCGGCTCTTACTGGTCACTTGGTATTTTCAACTCTACATACAAACTCTGCATCTGCTACCATTTCAAGACTTGCAGATATGGGGATAGAACCATTTTTAATCTCATCTTCACTTTTAGGGATATTGGCTCAAAGGTTAGTTAGAATTTTGTGTAGTGATTGTAAAGAGGAAGATGTTTTAGCAGAGAATTTTATACAAGATTATGATTTACCGCAAAATGCTAAAATCTACAAGGCAAATGGTTGTAGAAAATGTAACTATAGTGGATATGAAGGTCGTCGTTCCATTGGGGAGTTGTTAGTTATGAATGACAAAGTTAAAGATTTGTTAAAATCAACTACAGATGAACATACTATTAAAACAGAGTTGGAAAAAGATGGTCTTCAAACAATATCTGCACAACTAAAGTTAATGTTACTAGAAGGTAAAACATCATTAGATGAAGCGATTCGTGTCGGTTTAGAGCATGAATAAACTCAGAGGTGCTTTTACACTTATAGAGGTGATGGTCTCTGTTATGATTATCTCTGTAGTTATTATGGCACTTTTACAGATGCAGGGAAACAATACCTATATGTTTTCAAAATTAAAATCAAAACTAGAGATAAATCAGTATGCATCATTTTTTATAGCAAACAAAGATTATGGATTTAAAAAAGAGAGTGTTTATCTAAGTGATTTGTTAAATGAATTTGTAGTTGAAGATGATTTAAGAAGAAAACTTAAAAATATAAAGATAAAAATCAGATATGAAGAACTAGATAAGTATGGAGATAGTAACACTAGTCAAGGAGATAGTTCTGATATGCTTTTAGAGATTGGAAAGAGCAGTATCGATGTGGATGACTCTACTGTATCTATTATGAGGTTAAAAATTCAATGAGAAGAGCTTTTACCCTCATAGAGTTGATGATATCAATTAGTATTTTATCTATAATTATGATTTTTTTATATAAAAGCTATTCATCACTAAATAGATCAAACAAATTTTATGAAAAAGAAGTTTTACATATAAAAAAAGAGGAACTTATAAAAAAAGTTTTATTTTTAGATTTTGCTTTATCTTTAGAAAAAAGTGTAACTATACTAAATCAGGAAAAAAATCAAGATATAGTTTTTTTACAAAGTTCAAACTCTATGCATCATAGATTTAACCCATATATAGCTTATGTTTTTAAAGATTCTAAACTCTACAGGTTGGAGTCTTTAAAAAAGTTTGTATCTTATCCTATAGAAGTAGATGCAGAGTTTAGTGCAGAGTGTCTTGGAGAAGTAGAGAGTTTTAGAGTTTATAAATCCACTACAAAAAAAGCATATTTAGTCCATATAGATTTTAAAAAAGATAAGGATGTACTCTTTAAAGTTAAAAAATTAAACTAAAATTAGATATAATTGCGAAAATTATAGTATAAATAAAGGATAAATTTTGAACCTCTTAAGTATTTTCTCTTTCAATTCAGATAAAACATCAAATAATGAAGCACCAGCACACTGGGTAAAATGTAAATCATGTCACTCTTTAATGTATTATAAAGAGGTAGAAAACCAAAACTATGTATGTCCTAAATGTGGTTATCATATCCGTATAGGTGTCAAAGAGCGTATTAAAATTTTAGCAGATGAAGATACATTTGTAGAGTGTGATGCAGACCTTATTCCTGTTGACCCTCTAAAATTTGTAGATAAAAAATCTTACAAAAAGCGTATAGAAGAGGGATTTGCTAAAACAGGTAGAAAATCATCTGTTGTTAGTGGTGAACTAAAGATGAATGGTGTGGATGCACAGATTGTAATATTTGATTTTTCATTTATGGGTGGAAGTCTTGGTTCTGTTGAGGGTGAGAAAATAGTAAGAGCGGTAAATCGTGCTATAGAAAAAAGACAAGGTCTTATTATCCTCAGTGCTAGTGGTGGTGCAAGGATGCAAGAGAGTACTTTTTCACTTTTACAAATGAGTAAAACTTCAGCAGCATTGGCAAGACTAGCAAATCATAACCTTCCATATATCTCTGTTTTAACAGACCCAACGATGGGTGGTGTTAGTGCATCTTTTGCAACTCTTGGAGATATTATCATAGCTGAACCAGGTGCGTTGATAGGTTTTGCAGGGCAAAGGGTAATTGAGCAAACTATAGGTTCCGCTCTTCCTGATGGTTTCCAAAGAGCAGAGTTTTTACTTGAAAAAGGTTCTATAGATATGATTGTAAATAGAAATGACCTTAAAAATACTTTAGCAGATTTGTTGAAAATTTTAAAAGCTGCTTAATGCGTTTATATGCACTGTGTGATCAAGAGCTTTTAGATAAAAAAGGCTTTAGTATTGAGGAGTTTGTCTCGTTGGCAAAAAAGTATAATGCTGAGATTATACAGTACAGAAATAAGAGTGCAGATATAAAATTTATAAAAGAGCAACTGATAAAAATCAGAAAACTTTATGATGGCTTTTTAGTAGTAAATGACAAATATGAGCTTGTAGAGTTTTGTGATGGTGTTCATCTTGGGCAAGAAGATTTGAAAAAGATAGATGCAGATGTAAGTAAGGCTGTTAAAATTTTAAGAAAAGTTATATCTAGTGATAAGATTTTAGGTATATCAACCCACAATAAACAAGAAGTTTTAGAAGCAAATGAGTTTGATTTAAACTATATAGGTTTAGGTGCTTATAGAGATACTACAACTAAAAAAGATATCTCCGGTGTTTTGGGTTCAAAACTTGATGAGATTGCAAAAGATTCAAAACATTTGGTTGCTGCTATTGGTGGAGTTAAACTTGAAGATAAGTTTGACAATATCACATATCATGTAATTGGAAGTGGACTTTTTAGATGAATATAGAGATAGTGAGTATAGCCAAAAAAGAGCGTTCAACTTATGATCCACTCTATAAAGAACTTACAAAGATGATAAGTCGCTTCGCAAAAGTGCAAGATACAGAGATTTTTCCAAAAGATGTAGCAAAATCACACACTATATCATCAGATGCCGCAAAAGAGGCATATACAAAGGCTTTACAACCTTATATTAACAAAGGTTTTAGTATAACTTTGCATCCAGATGGAAAATTAATTGATAGTTTTGAATTTAGTAAGCTTTTAAATGATAAAATGTCCGTTAAATTTTTTGTAGGTGGGGCTTATGGCTTTGAGGATAGCTTTTTAAAACAAAGTGATGTCGTCATAAGTTTAGGTAAAATCACTATGAGTCATAAAATAGCAAAAGTTGTTTTGTTAGAACAGATTTATAGAGGTTTTTCTATTTTAAGTAACCACCCCTATCATAAATAAGGAATGATTAGTGCAAGATAGTGAGTTAAACTACTTTAAAGAGATTTTAGAGAGTAGAAAAGAACAGATAGTTAAAAATATATCAGGTGTTAATGATGAATTAAGTCAACTTAATTCGTTGGAGTTAAATGATGAGGGTGACCATGCATCAGTAAACAACAATTCTATGGTTGAGAGTGCTATAGTTTCTCAACAAGAAAATGAGCTAAGAGAGATTGAAGTCACTTTGGCTAAGATTGCAAATGGTGAGTATGGTGTGTGTGAGATGTGTGAAGATATGATAGGCTTTCAACGCTTAAAAGTAAAGCCTCATGCTATATACTGTATAGATTGTAGAGAGATTGTTGAAAAGTCAAACTAAATTTTAAGGAGTAAGTTATGTATATAAAAAGATATACTGTAGGCGCAACTATGTTGATTGCCTTGGTGGGATGGTATGTGTATGTGTATATTTCTCAAGATAGTACAAGCTTCGAGTTTTTTGGGATTCCATTACCAAATTGGCCTATAGCTGTATGGGTAGTTATCCCTTTGGTTCTTTTGTATTTGGCAAGTGTATTTCATATGGCATTTTATGCTGTTTTATCAAGTATCAAACTTCGCAAATATGATAAAGATTTTGAAAGAGTTATAGATGCTATAGCAGATGCATATTTGGCAAAAGCAGAGAGAAATAATGTATATAAAACACCTAGATATAAACTTTTAGGCTCTATCATAGATAGTACAACACTTTCTCCAACTAAAACATTAAGAGCAAATACTCAAAATGATAAACTATGCAGTTATCAATCTTATAGATGATGTAAGAAAAGGGGAAGTTGTTGATCTTAGAAAATACAATTTAAAAAGTACAAACCCTTTAGTTATACAAAATGATAAAAATCGTTATAAAAAAGGTGATTTAAGTGCTGAAAATATTTTAAAATATTCTTCAAGATATGATAGCTCTTTAGTTGAAGAAGCTTTTAATGATTTTGTAAAAACTGCATCTATATCAGCTATAAAAGATAACAAATCATTTTTAACAAAAGATTCTTTATTTGTTATTATTGGTAGAATAAATGCTCAAGAGAATGGTTTAAAACTTACAAATGAAGAGTTATTGGAGCTTATAGAAGTTTTAAATCTAAATACAAAAGAGTTGATTGAACTTTCTGTTGCGTTGTCTAGTAATATGCTTCCAGATCAGAGAATGAAACTTTTTGAGACACTAAGTGAAAAAAGAGAAGATGCTATGGAAGCTTACCTCTTTACACTTTTTGATTTAGAGATGATATCTCTTGCAGATGAGATACTAGCAAATTCTCAGCAAGGTGAATATGAAAACTTTAAAGCATACAGCGCACTAAAAGAGTGTGGTAAAAACTTTAATATAAATCTTTTTATCTAGTATATGATAGAAAAATTATCTTTCGATAAACCACTTTATGTCTTAGCCCCTCTTGCGGGGTTTACAGACCTTCCATTTAGAAGTGTCGTTAAAAAATTTGGAGCAGATCTTACAGTTAGTGAGATGTTAAGCTCCAATGCTCTTGCTCATGGCTCTAAAAAAACACTTCATATGTTACAAAAATCTCCACTTGAAGACCCTTACTCTGTTCAAATTGCTGGTGCAGATGTAGATATAGTCAAATCAGCTGTAGAGATTTTGAATGAAGAGGATGGGATAGATATACTTGATTTAAACTGTGGATGTCCAGTTCCAAAAGTTGTGGGGCATGGTAGCGGGAGTTCACTCCTTTTAAATCTTCCTCTTATGGGTGAAATCATAAGAACTATAAAAGATACTTCAAATAAAAGTTTAACAAGTGTTAAGATAAGACTCGGTTTTGAGAAAAAAAATCACATAGCTATAGCAAAGATGGTAGAAGATAGTGGGGCTGATTTTTTAGCAGTTCATGGTAGAACAAGAGCAGGTAAGTTTAAGTCTGAAGTTGACTATGATGCTATAAAAGAGATAAAAGAAGCTATATCTATACCTGTGATAGCAAATGGGGATATAGACTCTTATGAAAAAGCAAAGTGGGTATTAGAACATACTGGTTGTGATGGTATTATGATAGGTAGGGGAGCAGTTGGTGCTCCTTGGATATTTCATCAACTTAAAAATGGCACTAAAGATATTGACAAAAATCTAAAAGCTGATATAATCATGGAGCACTTTGACAAAATGATAGAGTTTTATGGAACACACGGTGTCGCTATGTTTAGAAAACATACCCATACTTACTCTAAAGGTTATAGAGGTGCATCAGCACTTAGAAATAGCGTAAATCACATAAGTGATGTAGATGAATATAGAGCTGTTCTAAATGACTTTTTTTATACTAGTGAGATAATTTGTTAGAGATAAGTGAGTCTATACGAAATTTAGATGATAATGACATAAGTGATAATATATATCATTACGATTACAATACAAAACACCTTCTCTCTTTGCTCAAAAAAGGGGTTGATGAGGAAGATACACTTTTTTTAAGTGCTTATCGCTCTTTTGAGGGTGAGGTATATGAAAATTTTATATATGAAAAACTTTTAAGATATGCTAGAGATAACAAAGATATAAAAAAGTTTATCTTAAAAGGTTTTCATCAACCAAGGCAAAAAGCCTATGCCAATACTCTTTCCATAAGTGAAAAACAACAGATAGTTTATAGAACAAAAAGTAGAGAAATCAGTGAATTTGATGCTATGCTTTTTACAGATAAAGAGTTATACTTTGTAGAGATGACACTTGTTAAATCTGTTTTAAAACTAAGAAAAAGACTTAGGAAGAAAAAAGCTCTTCTAGAAACAATCTTTCCAGACTATGAGATAAAAGCACTTATCATTTTAAATGAAGGTGCAACTGGAACTAAACAGTTTCCATCTTATTGTAAAGTTTGGTTTACTAAAGAGTTCTCTGCTAAAAATGTATTAGAATATATTAGAAATCCAGAATCAAAAAAATTAGAACCTATATCCAGAGTTAAATCAAAAAAAATGGTTGAAGCTTATACCTTTAAGCTTTATCAATTTAGATACTACAACACCATGTCATGGATAACCAAAACACTTAGAAGTCATAAAAAGTATATTTTAGATATGAATTTTCTTATGAAATATACTATACAAAGATATCATGATTTATATAATAAATTTTATGTTGGATATATAAGTGTTAAAAATATAAGAACCCTCTTAAATCTTGGTGAAGAGTATGAAGATGAACATAGAGTTGTGGTTGCTATTGAAAAAAAATATAGTGATGAGATAGTTGTAACATACTATATACAAAAAGGGCGTAAAAACCTTTATCTTTACTCTTTAAATGAGGAGACAAATGTTTTTGCAAAAGAGAAAAAAGACCCATACGGTATAACTGTAACTGAAGTTTTTCATATGAATAAGATGATGGATGATAAGTATGAGTTGACGATGTCAAATATAAACACGATTAAAAAGCTCTTAAAAGAGCGTTATCTTAGGAGTTTAAAGTAGAGTTTTTGATTCTCTACTTTAACGAAAGTTAACTCTGTTTATCTTAGGTTTATATATCGGGTCTTCACCCTCTATAGTCCATAGTTTTTTAGCCATTGCACTTACAGATTTTGTAAAACCATCTTCAAAATCCTCTATAAAATCAACATCACTAAAATATTTATTTAGTAAAGACTTCTCGTACTCAAATCCTTCTCCCAAAACTTCAAGTTTTATGGATTGTTTTGTTTGAAAATTTGCTAAAATCCAAAGAGCTAAAAAACTCTCAGAAAATTTATTTAAAACATTTAACGAAAATTCTTCAAAATCTTTATAACCACTTAGCTCATAAAGTTTTATGATTAGTTCTAGTGTTTCTTCTAAATGTACGAGTGGAACCATAGAAAAAAGCATCCTACCTATACTTAGACCATCAGTATGTACAGCACCTATAAAAACTCTAGCACCTGCATCTGTATCACCAAAATTATTTGTTTTTAGACCAATGAGTCCTATATCTGTATGACGATGTCTTCCACAACCTTTTGCACATCCTGAAAAACCTATGGTAATACCATGTTCACTGATTTTATCTAGTGGTAAATATTGTGTTTCATTTTTTATACTCCAAACAGCATAAGGGCATAGATTACCAGCACAAGTTATGATTGTGGAGCTTTTTTTAGGTGCTTCAAAAGGGGTATAAGGTTCTTTTAGTCCAAAAAGATAAATGTTTTGGTCTATCCCTAGTCTTATCTCCAAGTTTTCTTCATTTGCTTTAGTAGCTATCTCTTTCATCTCTTTTGCATTTAGTCGTGCAAAATCTGTTTGGTAACAAAATGAGTATGTACCATCTTTTAAGAGTTCGTTTTGAGAGAAAGTCACTTTTTCTAGCTGTAGCTCCCCACCACTAACAAAAGGTTTTTTATACTCTTGTTGTATAAGCTCTTTAAGAGTATCCATCCCTTTTTCTTCTATCATATAAAACAGACGAGTTTTTGAACGGGAATAACGGGAACCATGAAGATAAAAAGCTTCAACAAATGCTTTAAAAAAGTCAAAAACTTCATCTTTTAGTAAAAATATATCTGCATCTTGAGCAATTTCAGTGTTTTTACCACCCATAAATACATTAAATCCATAAACACCATCTTTTTTAGCAAGAGCAAAATAAAGGTCATTTGCAAAAAATGATGTAACACTAGCACGATTTCCAGAAACACCTATACTCACACGGCGTGGGAGCATACCAACATAACGGGGATTTTGAATTATATACTCTTGCATAGCCATAACGATAGGATATGTTTCTATCTCGTTATATCTACCTCTACCATCATACACATTTGTTACGATATTTCGTATATTGTCACCAAAACTTTGCCATGTAGTTAGTCCACAAGAGTTAAGTTTTTTCCAAATCTCTAAAACATTATCAGCTTCAAGACCATGAAGTTGAAGACCTGCTCTAGCTGTTATAACTATGGTTAAATCATAATCATTGACAACTTCTGATATATGTATAAACTGCTCATTTGTAACTCTTCCACCAGGGATTCTTATACGCATTGTAAATTCATCTTCTAAAAAGTCAGTATTGAAAATACCAAAATCCTGAAGGTAAAATCTATCTCCCTCACCAAGATTTTCAAAATCAAGTTCTTCAAATTCGGCAAAATAGTCGTATGGTTTAAGTCTTGCTTTGTATCTTTCACGCTTGTTTAGCTTAGAATCTAAATCCTCTTTTTGCATTAAATCACTCCAAAAAATATTGATAAGATTTTATCTAATTTATGTATTGAGAAATATAAAATATAAAATTACATCTATAAAAAGCATAGTTTTATTTACTATTAAGATAATACATACTTAATTTTAAGAGATTTTCACTATAATTATGGTTATTATTTGATAAATGGGAGAAAAAGTAACTATGGGACTAAGTAACAAGCAATTACCAAAATTGGGTTTTTTATATCTTGACTATGTATTGAGATTCTTTGATCATTCCAACTTTAAAGGTTGGCCAAACAAAATTGAAACGGTAACATATCATTGGAAAAATGATAAAGATAGATTTATAAAAGAGGTAAAGCGTAAAAAAATTGATGTTTTGATTGGAAATATACCAGCTACTGCATATGAAACTTTTAGAGAGATTGCTCGTGAGCTTCCTCATGTTAGATTTATCCCATCAATGGATACACAATTTTCAAACAAATCAAAAGAGAATGTAACAAGATTTGCTTGGAAATATGATCTTCCTATCCCAAAAACATACATATACTATAATCATGAAAATGCATATAAATTTTTGAAAAAAACAAAATATCCTAAGATAGTGAAAAAATCTTATGGTCCATCAAATTATGGTGGTTATTTTGTGCATAAAGTAGATAACTATAAAGAGGCTAAAGAGCTTTTTGATGAGAAAAAATATCACCCTATGTATTTTCAAGATTTTGTACCTATGGAAGCAGATATCCGTGTTATGCTTATAGGGCATAAACCTGTATGTGCATTCTGGAGACGCGCACCAGAGGGTGAATGGCTTACAAATACTTCTCAGGGTGGAAGTATGGATTATATGGATGTACCTAAAAATGTTCTTGATTTAGCTGTAAAAGTAAGTAAGGCAGCTAAAGCTGAGTACTGGGCTTGTGATGTTGCTTATGGTAAAGATGGTAAAGTTCGCATACTAGAGTGTGCTACTGCTTTTGCTGCATTTCCATACATAAGAGATTGGATAGGTCAGTATATTATGTGGTTACTTAGTGAAGGTAGATTTAAAAAGCCTCATGTTCCTATGTTTAACTGGGAAGAGCTTGGTAAGATAGATGCATCTTTACTTAGAACTATGAGACATATAAACTTTGGTAAATACAGCCCTAGTTATGATGGTGCATATTTTGGTAAAAAACGAAAACTTTTTGGTGAAAATGAGGTTTATCTTCATGTACTTGACAGTGAATATAAAATGTACCCTGTTAAAAGAAGATGGAGCGAAGAGTGGCCTAGTGAAAAATGGAATTATCAAGATAATTTAGCTCTTAAAATATCTAAAAAAACAAAAAAACAAAAAATATCTAAAGATGTACCAAATCCATCTGGAGATGAATCTGTAGAATCGGCAGCAGAACAAGATGCTAAAATAACAAAAGATGAACTAAACGATTTTTTAACATCTATCGAGGGTATTGGTAAGAAAAAAGTTAAAAACATTATAGAACATTTTGGAGATGTAGAGGAAGTTGTTGGTGTTTTACACCAAAACAGTTCTATCCTTACAGAGGTTAAGGGTATAACTAAAAAACTTGCTTCTAAAATAGAAAAAGCTTGGGATAAGCTTTTAAAAAACTAACCATATAGATAAGCTAGTTAAGCTTATCTATATCCCTCTTAAAGACTAGATTTTTAAGACTTTTGCTCTCATCTATACTTTTAAACTCTTCTAAATTATCTAGTCTGTGTGAAAATTCAAAACTTGGTGCTAACTCTTTTATGAGGTCTTTTAAAAATTTTTCATCTAAATCTGGTGAGTTTAAACAAGCTAGTAAGATACAATTATCAGATGCTAACTGTGGCAGTTTCATGATGATTTTTTTATAATCTTTTGTTGCCTCAAAACTCCCTTTTTGAAAAGTTGGTGGGTCTATGATGATTAAATCATAAGGTCCTTTTCTTTTTAGAGATGAAAATGATTTTAGTATGTTGTATGGTAAATAACTTACACCTCTTGGATCTATATTGTTTAGTGAATGGTTTATCATGCCAGATTTTAAGGCACTTTTACTCATATCTACATTCACAACCTCATATGCACCACCAAATTTTGCTGCCAAAGAAAATGTACAAGTGTAAGAAAACAGGTTTAAAACTTTTTTGTCTTTGGCATTTTCTCTAACAAATTTTCGTCCATTTTTCATATCTGCGAAGTAACCATTATTACGATTTGAAAGTAGGTTTAATCTTATCTTCATCCCATTTTCTATAGCAAAAACCTCTTCTGGTAGTTCTCCTATCAACACTTCACTAGGACTCCCTTTTATGTATCGTCTTTGAACGATTAAGACTTTATATCGACTATCTTTTACAAACTCTTGAAGCATTGTTATAAGAGTATCTTCATCATCTTCTTTAAAATAGAGTGCCACACTTAAAATAGTATCTATAGAATCTATAGTCAAGTGTTTCCATCCATCGTATAGCCCACCTCTACCATGAAAAATTCTTTTAAATTCTGCATCTATATTTTTAGTATTTTCTAGTAAATGCTTTTTTATATCTTCTAAACTTAATTTTTGCACTAAACTTACCTTATTTTTTATTTTTTTTATTAAAGATTTGAAATGGACTTTTGAGAGTTCTTTTTAGTATATTTAGTGGTGCAACTACGATATCTTTTGCTATTAAGCTTTTTATTTTTGGGTCATCTAGTTTTCCCGTTATCTTCATAGTGGTTGAGACTGTGTCATCCCCTAGTAAAATATATCCAACCAATGGAATTTTAGAAACACTGCTACCTATATCTGTTTTTAAGTTTAAATCTAAATCTATCTGATTTGTTTTAAAACAAGCAGTACCTCGTCCTAAGATATCTAACTCTTTAGAATCCATATAAAAGTTATCTATATAAAAAATGTCATCTTTTGAATGTATAGTTGCATATGCATTTTTAACTTCCAAACCATATTTGTTATAGCCTGGTACTGAAAATGTCATCAATGATGGCACAGTGTTTACAAATGCAAGAATATTATTTAAAATTTTATAATCATGTATAGTTGTCTCTTTTATATCTATAAGTGCATCATATTCTTGTGTTGTTCCAGATAAAGAAAAAGATAAAACTCCCCCTTTAAATTTTGAAAGCGCAAATATATTATCCATAAACTCATCATTGAAACCATCTCCATATAAGTATATTTTATTATCATCCAATTCAAAATTTGCTTTTCCATTTTTATATCTAAGAGTTGCATTTATCACTTTATTTGTATATGTTAAATCTATATCTTGAAAGATTGCATGTCTGTTTTCACTTATATAGATATATGAATCTTTGGCTTTAAAAAAGACACTTTTATTAAAGTTTGTTTTTTTATCTGTTTTTTTATCACTAGCATATTTTAAGATATCGTCTATATTTATACCTATCTTATTTGTTGTTATTTTGATATTTTTATCTATCTTTATATCCATTAAGTGATTAATATTTATAAAAATATTTTTGTTCTTTTTATTGAATCTACCTTTTATTGTGTAGTTGGTTATGGGTTTATTATCAAAAACTAAGAACTTATAAGGGTATGTTGTGTTGAGGATAAATTTGATGTTTTGTGTATCATCATCTTGATATATACCTAGTTGACCATTACTAATATTGTTATCTCTTAAAAGTTTTGAATTGTGATAAATCTTATTTAGCGAACTACAATTAAATTTCCAACCATCTTTTTTTCTGATATATTTCATGCCAAGTTGTTTTGACTCGACAACAGTTAGATTTTTGTTTGACTTTAATTTTAGTTCAATGTTTTTTTGAGAGTAAAAAACTCCACCTAAATCATCATCTCTAATGTTGATTTTCTTGATATTGATAGAACCGTTGTTTTTTTCTATATCGTATTTAGCATCGAAGTTTAGGTTTGCTGTCTTTTTTATATCTAAATTAGTATCTGAGATATTGACTATATTTTTATTTAGCGTTACATCTATCTTATCTAAAACATAGTCTAAATCTTTTATCTTAAAGTTAAGTTTTTTATCTGAATTTATTTTTAGATATTTGTCATATTTGATTTTAAACAGAGTGTTTTTTTGCACTATCTTTATATCATCCATATCAAATTTTGAAAGATTTAGATTTAGATCTAATTTTATCGGTTTAAGAGCTATATCACCAAAAAGATTTGCACTAAGTTTATTGTCGATATCTATATGAGTTAGTGGGACTTTTGCACTTAAAGTTTTGAGGTTAAACAAGATTTTCATTTTTGATACAGATATGTTGTTGCCACCTTTATATACCCAGATGGATTTTCCTGCATCTATATTATCTTGTACTTTTGATATTGTATATCTGATTTTTAAAGGCTTTTTATTTCGTTTTAGTCTTATACCAACAGTTTTAAAGTTTATATCTTTTATATCAAAGTCTATAAAACCTTCTTGCTGTTTTGCATCAAACTTTACATCTACATACGCCGTAGCAATATCTTTGTATTTTGATAACATATGTTTAATCTTAACATCATAATTATCTAAATATATTTTTGCATTAAATATATCTATGTCTAGACCAAGATAGTTAAAATTTGATTTTTTTGTAAAAAATTCACCTTTTGCATTTACTGCTATGGTTCTTAGGTTTACTTCTATTTTTAAATTTGTATCAACTTCCCCACTGTTTTGTAAAAATGGTAATTTTATTTGATAGGTATTAAGCAGATAAAGTAAGTCTTTTGTTACTTTGCCTTTAAAGAGTAAAAACAGTGTAAGTAGTTCCTCTTTCTTTGAAAAATCTATTTTTAGCCAACTTTTATTTAGATAAAATCCATATTGGTAGGCATCTTTTGGTCTTATAAACAGCACCCCATTTTTAAACTCTAACTCTGTTTTTTTTGTGATTACAGGTTCTAGTTTTTGATTGTATGTGTATTGCAAATTGTTTGCTATTGCTAAAACTTTAATGTTTTTAATAGCATCAGCTGTATTATTAAAATCTAGATAACCATAAGCATATTTTAGTTCTATATCTGATGTTTTTATAGCTTCATAAGCCCAATATCTAACCTCTTTAGGCATATCTATCATTTGCATAGTATGATCGATACTTTTAATGTTTGTGATTTGATTTACCTTATATCTAAGCTTGTTTCTATCTGCATCTAGATATATTTTTACCTTTATATCATCGTTGATATTAAGATTTAAAGATGAATATAGTTTGATATTATCGTGTGTATTAAAAACTACATATCCATTAGCATCTATTTTTCGTTTTTTATCTTGAAGTTTATCTATCTTTGCAACAAATAGTTTGTCTTCAAAATAAAGTGAAGTGTTTAATGAAATATCATTAGAGGAGATTTTTATAAAACCATCTTCACCATGAGTATATTTAAATGAGCCGTTTATTTTATTGAAAGTTATTTTTTGTATATCTATCTTCTCAAACCAGTTGTCAAAAAGGGTTAATGTTTTAAACAATTTATTTATCTGAAGTAGATTAAAATCAGATTTTTCATCTTTAGAGTTTTTATTTATATGAATTTCTTTTACTTTAAAAGTTAACTTTTCATCCCATTTTATGTATAATTCTTTAACTTGAATACTTGGAAGTGAAATATTTTTTACATATACCCCATGTTGCAGAAAAACAAAGATAGAAGAAAGAGTTAAAAAAATGAAGAGTACAGCACTTACTATAATGAAGTGGATTTTCGAGATAGCATTAATAATTATTTTATCGTCCATGTATTACCTAAATCAAAATGTACAAACCCAAAAAGTTATCTATATTCCAAAGGGTTCTATAAATAAGATTATAACACAACTAAAACTAAGAAACTACAATGTTACGAAAATAGATGCACTACTTTTAAGATTTATAGGCTCTCCACAAAGTGGTTGGATAGAGATAGGTAGTGAATCACTAAAAAGAGGAGACTTTTTATATAAACTGACAAAAGCTAAAGCAGCTTTACAAACTATCACCCTTATCCCAGGTGAAACAACTTATGTATTTTTAAATCAATTAGCCAAAAAACTAAATCTCGATATAAAAAAATTAAATCAAGAGTATAAAAAACAATCAAAGTATCCAGAGGGTGTTTTTGTACCAAATACATATAAACTACCAGTAGGTATAACTGAAAAAGAGGTTATAAAGATTTTACTCTCAAATTCAAGACGACAGATGAAAGAGTTGTCTAAAAAGATATTTGGGACATATAATGAAAAAAAATGGTTTGAGTATGTAGCTATAGCTTCTGTTATACAAAAAGAATCTGCATCTGTTGAAGAGATGCCACTTGTAAGTTCTGTGATACATAATAGGATAAAAAGAGGGATGAAGCTCCAGATGGATGGAACCTTAAATTATGGTAAATATTCCCATGTAAAAGTTACCCCATACAGAATAAGAAATGATAAAAGTGGATATAACACTTATAAAATTAAAGGTGTTCCAAAAATCCCAGTTTGTAATGTTAGTTTTGATGCTATAAAAGCTGCTATCTTCCCTGCTAAAACTTCGTATTTGTACTTTATGAAATCAAAGAGTGGAAAGCATGATTTTGCATGTAACTATTCTACCCATTTACGCAATATTAACCGTGCTACTAAATGAAACAAATTTAAAATATAAAAAAATCTTTTTATATACTAATTAGATATTATATATCTTAGTGCTATTATCTGTATTGTAAAGTTTTTATAGAAATTTATCTACAAAAACAAAATATCAACACGAGGACATAAAATGTCAAAAATAATTTGGACAAAAATTGACGAAGCTCCGGCTTTAGCAACTTATTCACTATTACCTATCGTAAATGCTTTTACTAAAGCTGCAGGTGTAGATGTGGTAACTAGTGACATTTCACTAGCAGGTAGAGTTATATCTAAATTTCCAGAGAGATTAACAGATGCTCAAAAGATTGATGACAATTTAGCAGAGCTTGGAAAAGTTGTTCAACAACCAGATGGAAATATTATTAAACTTCCAAATATTTCTGCTTCAATTCCTCAGCTTATGGAGTGTATCGCAGAGTTACAAGAACAAGGTTATGATATACCATCTTATCCTGAAAACCCTCAAACAGATGAAGAAAAAGAGCTTCATGCTATTTATGCTACATGTTTAGGTTCTGCTGTTAATCCTGTTCTTCGTGAAGGTAATTCAGATCGTCGTGCAGCTGCAGCTGTTAAGAAGTTTGCTCAAAATAACCCTCATAAACTAAGACCATTTGAAGAAAATTCTAAAACATATGTGACTTCTATGGATAGTGGTGATTTTTATGAAAATGAACAATCTATCATCGTAGATGGTGAGCAAAATGTTACTATTGAACTTAACGGTAAAGTTTTAAGAGATGTAGATGCAAAAGACAAAGAGATTTTAGATGCTACTTTTATGTCAGCAAAAGCTCTTCGTGCATTTTTAGCTAAATCTATAGAAGAAGCTAAAGAAAAGGATGTTTTATGGTCTCTTCACCTAAAAGCAACTATGATGAAAGTATCTGACCCTATTATGTTTGGTCATGCTGTTGAAGTATTTTACAAAGATGTATTTGAAAAATATGCAGATGAGTTTGCAAGACTTGGTGTGAATGCAAATCTTGGTATGGGTGATCTTTACAAAAAATTAGAAAACTCACCAATGAAAGAGGAGATAGAAAAAGCTATCTTAGATGTTTATCCAACACAACCAAATATAGCTATGGTAGATAGTGATAACGGTATCACAAACTTACATGCTTCAAATGACATTATCATCGATGCTTCTATGCCAGTTGTTGTTCGTGATGGTGGTAAGATGTGGAATTGGGAAGGTAAAACAAAAGAGTGTGCAGCTGTAATTCCAGACAGATGTTATGCTAACTTTTATCGTCCAATGGTTGAAGATTGTGTAAAAAATGGTCAATATGATGTAACAACTATGGGTAATGTTGCAAATGTTGGTTTAATGGCACAAAAAGCTGAAGAATATGGTTCTCATCCAACAACTATCGAAGTACCTGAAGATGGTGTGATGGAAGTTAAAGATGCTGCTGGTAATGTTCTTATGAGTCACAATGTTGAAAAAGGTGACATATATAGAATGAGTCGTGCAAAAGATATTCCTATCAAAGACTGGGTTCGTTTAGCAGTTGAAAGAGCAAGACTTACAGGAAGTCCTACTATTTTCTGGTTAGATGAAAACAGAGCTCATGATGCAAATATGATTAAAAAAGTGAACGAATACCTAAAAGACCACGATACTGATGGTTTAGATATTCAAATCATGGAAGTTGAAGAAGCTACAAACTATACAAACGCAAGAGTAAGAGAAGGTAAAGACACTATTGCTGTTACTGGTAATGTTCTTCGTGATTATTTAACAGATATGTATCCTATCTTAGAGTTAGGTACTAGTGCAAAAATGCTTTCAATCGTTCCACTTTTAGCTGGTGGTGGTTTATTTGAAACTGGTGCTGGTGGTTCTGCTCCAAAACATGTTGATCAGTTTTTAAAAGAGGGTCATTTAAGATGGGATTCACTAGGTGAGTTCTTAGCACTTGCAGAATCTTTAAGGTTTTTAGGTCAAAAACATGGAGATGATAAACTTACAGCACTTACTGCTGCGCTTGATGTTGCAAATGACAACTACTTAGGTAACAACAAAGCTCCATCAAGAAAAGCTGGTGAGCCAGATAATAAAGCATCTCACTTCTTTGTAGCTCAGTACTGGGCAAAAGCACTTTCAGAAGGTAACAATGCAGAGTTAGCTGCTAAATTTGCACCTGTTGTTAAAGCGTTAGAAGAAAATGAAGAAAAAATTATGGAAGAATTACTTTCAGTAGAGGGTAAACCACAGGATATTGGTGGTTATTACCATCCAGATGATGCAAAAGCTGAAGCTGCAATGCGTCCATCTGCAACACTAAACAATATTATAAATAATATCTAATTATTTATAAATCTACTTGATATTTTCTAATATCAAGTAGATAACATTTCGTAACCTTCTATTTTTAACTATGATGTATAATATCAAGTTAAGAATAGAGAGTTAATCCAAACAAATTAAGGATATATATGGCAAGTAAAGTAACGATTATAGGAACTGGAAATTTTGGCTCAACAGTAGCATTTATATTGGCTATGAGGGGTTCATGTCATGAGGTAGTACTTCGTGGTAGAAATGTAGATGTGGCAAAAGGGAAGGCTCTTGATATGAGTCAGGCTGCAAATGCAGCTAGAGAACATACTATTGTTCGTGCCGCTGAGAGTGCCGAAGATATGAGAGATAGTGAGGTAGTTGTTATAACTGCAGGAGCTCCAAGAACTCCAGGGATGAGTAGGGATGATTTACTTACAAAAAATGCAGAGATTGTTAAAACTTATGCTTTGGAGATAAAAGAGTATGCACCAGATGCAGTAGTTGTAGTTGTTAGTAATCCTCTTGATGTTATGACATATGTGGTACACAAATATACAAACTTTCCAAGAGAGAGAGTTTTAGGTATGGCTGGTATATTAGATGCAGCTCGTATGGCTCATTTTATATATGAAAAACTAGGATATGGAGCAGGGCAGATTCGTGCTACTGTTATGGGTGGACATGGTGATACTATGGTTCCTCTTCCAAAGTTTACTACAGTTGCTGGTGTACCTATAGATGATTTACTTGACTCTGAAGAGATTGGTGAGATTGTTAAAAAAACAAGAAATGGTGGTGCGCAGATAGTAAATTTACTTGGTAATGGTTCTGCCTATTATGCTCCAGCTAAATCAACTGCCGTTATGGTTGATGCAATTTTAAAAGATACTAAACAAATTCACTCATGTGCAGTTATGTTAAAAGGTGAATATGGATACAGTGATATGGTAACGGGTGTTCCTGTTATGATAGGTGCTGGTGGTGCAGAACAAATTATAGAGATGACACTAAAAACCTTACAAAAAACAAGATTTAAAAACTCGTTAGATTCTGTTCAGGAGATGGTTGATACACTATACTCAAACGGCTTTTTTGACGATTTAAAAAAAGACTAAAACAACTCTCTTAACATATAAGTAATAGTTATTACTTATATGTTATATAATCTACAGTATCTAATTTGTTTCATTAAGTTACACATCTAAATTCTATTTTCATCTATTTTCATTTATAAATTTAAAATTTACTTAATATTTGTTAACCTATCTCACTACTTAATATATACTTTATATTTAAGTGATTTTATAACTAGATATGGGAGTACTAGATGAATAATCAAAATGTTATTTCTACAGATGTGCTTATTGTTGGTGGTGGACCTGCTGGTTTATCTACTGCAATCGCTTTGGCTGATAAGTTAAAGCAAAAAGGCGAAGATAAAAAGATAATGCTAATTGAGAAGGGAAGCTCAATCGGTTCACACATACTTTCTGGTGCAGTTATCAGACCAAAAGTGTTTAAAGAGTTGCTAACAACTGGCGAGTTTGATGGTATTCCATTTGATTCTTTAGTTGGTAGTGATGAAGTTACAAAACTTAGTGAAGATGGGGGAGAGATGACATTACCATTTCATCCACCATATATGTCAAATGATGGTAACTATATAGCATCTTTAGGTCAAGTTTGTAAGTATTTGGCTACATTGGCAGAGGAAAGAGGAGTAGAGATTTATACAGGTTTCTCTGTTGATTCTGTTCTTTATAATGATGAAAACCAAGTTATAGGTGTAAAAACAAAAGATACTGGTGTTGATCATCATGGTGAAAAACAAAAGAACTATCAAGAGGGTACAAAAGTAGAAGCAGCTATAACTGTATTTGCTGAGGGAACTCGTGGTTCTGCTGTTAAAACTGTTATAGACAGACTTAGTCTTGATGAAGGTAAAAATCCTCAAATATACTCTTTAGGTGTTAAAGAGATATGGAAAGTTCCAGAAGGAAATATAGAAGCTGGTGCAGTTAAGCACACTTTTGGTTATCCACTAAGAGACAGAGAAGAGTTTGGTGGTGGATTTATCTATGGTTTGACTGGAAATAGAGTTGCAGTTGGACTTGTTGTTGGGTTAGATTATCAAGATCCTTCTTTTGATACTCATGCAGCTATGCAAATCTGGAAAACTCATCCGTATGTAGCCAAAATTCTTGAAGGTGGTTCAGTTATAGAAGCTGGAGCAAAAACTCTTCCAGAAGGTGGATGGAACTCTATCCCTAAATATTATGCAGATAATATGATGATAGTAGGGGATAGTGCAGGATTCTTATCTACACCAAGACTTAAAGGTGTACACTTAGCTGTAAGAAGTGGTATATGTGCAGCTTCAGCTGCTGCAGAAGCACTTGTAAATGGCGATACATCTGAAGCATCTCTAAAAAAATATGAAGATTTAGTAAACGATAGTTTTATTTTTGAGGAGTTATATCCAACAAGAAATATGAGAGCTGTTATGCAAAATGGTATGGTTTTTGGTGGATTACAAATGGGTGTTCAGCTTCTAACTGGTGGAGCTTGTATGTTAGTTCCTGAAACTGAACCAGATAACAAAACAACTAAAAAAGTAAAAGATCTTGTAAATGAACCTTTTGCAAAAAGATTTGAAGATAAATTAGAGTACGACAAACAACTTACTTTTGATAAAGTAACAACTGTTTACTATTCAAAAGCTATGCATGATGAAGTTCAACCTGTGCATCTAGTTGTAAATAATGAAAAAGAGTTTCAATCATCAAATATAGAAGAGTATGGTTTAGCATGTGCTTCATTATGTCCTGCTGAAGTTTATGAACTTCATGTAGATAAAAAAAGTGGTGCTAAATCACTTAGATTACATGCTGAGAACTGTGTTCATTGTAAAACTTGTGATATAAAATCACCAAATAACGGTATAACTTGGACTGCACCTTATGGTGGAGACGGTCCAGATTATAGCATGATGTAGAGTAGAGGAGGAGATAATATGGCTTTAACAATAATCAGTTTAATGAAACAGGTTCCATTACCATCTGAGATGAGAATGGGCGATGATGGTCTAATGGATAGAACAAAAGCAAAATCTATCATAAATATAGATTGTGGATATGCACTAGAAGCTGGTCTTCAAATGAAAGCAGAGAATCCAGATGCAAAACTTATAGTATGTTCAATGGGACCACCATCTTTTGATGTATCTCTTAAAAAAGCTATCTCTATGGGGTATGATGAAGCATACCTTTTAAGTGATAGAAGACTTGGAGGTAGTGATACTTATGCAACAGGTTTAGCGATTTCGACAATGCTTAAACACTTAGGATATGGAAAAGGTAAAAATGAGGAGTTTGTAATCGTTGCTGGTCGTCAGACAAGTGATGGAGATACTGCTCATGTTCCTTCTCAAGTTGCTGAAAATATGGGGATTCCACAAGCTACATTTATAGAAGTAGCAGATCTATCTGATGGACATATCGAGGCAAAAAGGATTATAGAGGGTGGTTATCAGATGATGAGACTTCCTATCCCTTGTGCTTTATCATTCACTCCAACAGGGATTGATCCAAGAAGACCAACTTTAAGTGGTGCAGTAAAAGCAAGAAATGCTGAAGTAAAAGTATTTAATATAGATGATATTAACCTTAGTGATGAAAATATTGGTCTTAGTGGAAGTCCAACTATCGTTGCTAAAGTAGCAAATATAACAAGTGAAAGAGCACCTATCAAGATGTGTGAAGGTCATGGTGAAACTGAACTAGTTAATTCACTTGTAGAAAATATAAAATCTGGTAAAAACACACTAGAAGTAAAAGAGAAAAAAGCTAAAAAAGCACCTAAAAGACCAGAAGGTTTTAAAGATGTTGATTTTAGAAAAGGTGCAAAAGGTATCTTGACATGGGCGGAAGTTGTAAATGGTAAGATATCAAGACCATCGTTAGAACTTTTAACTCCTGCGAGACATTTAGCAGAGCAACTAGGAAATGATACTAAAGTAACAACACTTCTTATCGGTAAAAATATTGGTGATTTGGCAAAAGAACTTATCGCTCATGGTGCTGATGAAGTTATAACTGTTGATGATGATAGACTAGAAGAGTACAGAATCCTTCCATTTGCTTCAACTTTTGAGCAAGTTATAAAGAAAAGAAAACCAGAGATTGCACTTTTTGCAGCAACTACTGCTGGTCGTGAGTTAGCTCCAAGGATTGGTGTAAAAACAGATAGTGGTGTTACGGCTGACTGTACAGCACTAGAGATTGGTGAGCATATAGATAGAAAGAAAAAAACTGTTTTTGCCCCTATCTTAGAGTCAAGAAGACCAACTTATGGTGAGAGTAAACTTGCTACTATCTTAGGTTTTGTTTGTCCTCAAATCTCAACTGCAAGAGCAGGAACTTTTGAAGTACCAACTCCAGATGAGAGTAGAAAAGGTAAAATCACTGCATTTAAACCAAAACTTACTAAAAATGATTTTGTAACAGAGATTATAGAAACTGTAAGAGGTGAGGGTGGATTACAAAACCTTTTTGAAGCAGATATTATAGTAGCTGGTGGTAGAGGTACTGTAAATGATGAAATGAAACTTGTTAAAGATTTAGCAGCTGCTTTAAATGCTCAAGGTGTAAATACAGAGTGGGCAGTATCTCGTCCTGTTGTTGATGAAGGTTTGGCAGAGTATGCTAGACAAGTTGGTCAAACTGGTAAAACTGTAAGACCTAAAGTTTATATCGCAATCGGTATCAGTGGTGCAGTTCAACATATTGCAGGGATGAAAGAGTCTGAAACTATTATTGCGATTAACTCTAATTCTAAAGAGACAATCTTTCATAATGCAGATTTTGGTATAGTTGGTGAGTATGAAGATATACTACCAGAGCTTATTGAAAAAGTAAATGCTGGATTTACATTTGGCATAGAAGTTAAAAAGTAGAGGGAGATTGAATGGTAAGTAGAAAAGTAGGTATAGTTGGAGCTGGTTTTGTTGGTGCTACTGCAGCATATAGTTTAACGATGACTGGTGCTTGTCACGAGGTGATACTATATGATATCAATGCTGATGTTGCAAAGGGTAAAGCTATCGATATTGGTCAGTCAACAAGTTATGCACCAAAAGGTACTATCGTAACTGCTGCAGAAGATGCTAGTGATTTAAAAGGTTGTGATATTATCGTTATCACGGCTGGTGTTCCAAGAAGAAGTGAGATGACAAGAGCTGACCTTTTAATGATAAATGCAAAAATCATGAAAGATGTTGTAAACAATGTTGTCAAATACTCTCCAAATGCTATCATCCTTTGTGTATCTAATCCTCTTGATATTATGACTTATGTGGTACACAAGCTTACAGGTTGGGATAGAAATAGAATTATAGGTATGGCTGGTGCATTGGATGGTGCTAGAATGGCATATCAAATCAATCAAGTTGTTGGTTATGGTTCAGGACAAACTAGAGCGATGCTTATAGGTGACCATGGTCAACATATGATTCCATTACCAGAAATCTCTGCTGTTGGTGGTGTTCCTCTTGATCAAATCATCTCAAAAGCTGATATGAAAGGGATTATTGAGAGAACTAAAAATGGTGGTGCTGAGATAGTTAAACATCTTGGT
>Ga0256843_1000902_pt1 | contig 24368 bp, 23 predicted proteins | sample AlvinellametaG_FD_191572 | JGI IMG/M metagenome (GOLD analysis project Ga0256843, IMG submission 191572) | Pompeii worm associated microbial communities from hydrothermal vent at the East Pacific Rise, Pacific Ocean - Alvinella | ecosystem: Host-associated > Annelida > Integument > Unclassified ... | reverse complement strand
GTGGCAGACCTGATTTCTCTTTTTGGCGATCAATCGATGAAGCATTTTTCATAGCATTGATTTTTGCAACGCTATCTTCATCAAGCAAATTGTTCTCTATCATATAAGTAACTATCTTATGCTCAGGCGCAAGAGCTGTGTAGCTTACACCATAGATGGTATCAGGACGTGTTGTAAAGACATCAAAACTCTCAAAACTATTGTTAAGTTTTGCTCTGCTTTGCTCATCAAAGAACAAGTCAAACGCCAAACCGTTTGATTTTCCTATCCAGTTCTCCTGCATAGTCAGAACCTGTTTTGGCCAACCACCCTCTAGTTTTTTCAGATCTTCCAAAAGTTCATCGGCATACTTTGTAATCTTAAAGTAGTACTGATTCATATCTTTTTTAACTATTGGTGTGTCACATCTCCAACAACACCCATCAATTACCTGCTCATTTGCCAAAACAGTCTGATCATTCGGGCACCAGTTAAGCATCCCTTTTTCACGGTACAGAAGACCTGCATTGTACATATCGATGATAAAGCCTTGCTCAAACTTTGTATAGAGCTCATCACTTGTAGCAAACTCACGCTTGCGTGAGAAAGAAAAGCCCAAAGAGTAGAACTCATTTTTCATATAGTCAATGTTATCATAGGTCCAAGATTTCGGATGGCTTCCATTTTTAATAGCAGCATTTTCAGCCGGCATACCAAAACTGTCAAATCCAATAGGGTGCAGAACATTTTTTCCCTGTTGTCTGTGATAACGTGCAAAAGCATCAGAAATTGAGTAGTTTCTCACGTGTCCCATATGCAGTCTTCCACTTGGGAAAGGAAACATTGAGAGAATATACTTCTTCTCTTGTGTGAAATCTTCACTCGGTTCAAAACTCTCGTTTTGCTTCCAGTACTCTTGCCATTTTTTCTCTATATTTTTCGCGCTATATTCCAAATTTTTCATCCTAAATAAAATCTATTACTCTTTTTTTAATACTCTTCGTGTGTCTTATTACTCTCAATATAGACAAGTCCCATTGAGAAAACATTGGCAATTAAGGCCCCGATTGCCAAAGCTATAGCCCATGAGTCATCATGAACGATAACTAAAAAGACAAATGCAGGGATAAGGTGTAAATCAGCTACAAGTGATGATGCAAGCAGTTCTGCTGAGAGCAGATTTCTTACACCGATTTTCAAGATTGTAGATATCAGATTTACACTTGCAGCCATAAAGAGTGAAATGGCTGTATTTTCATATAAAAACCCCGCGATAGAGGTTAAACTCATTAAAGAAAAAAATACATAAACAACCTTACCCCAATCCATTACATTACTCCTGATTCATATTGCGCACGCATACGCTCTTTTTCAGCTTCTCTTTTTGCTTTTTCTGCAAGTTTTGTATGGTATTTTTTCACATCAAAACCAAAAAGCATAAGTATTGGTGAAGCAACAAAGATAGATGAGTATGTACCAACGACTATACCAACTAAAAGTGTAAATGCAAAAGCGTGAATAATCTCACCACCAAACATAAAAAGTGTGAAGACCACAAAGAATGTTGTAAGTGATGTAAGTGTTGTACGCGCTAATGTTCTTGTGATTGATTCGTTGATGATCTCTGCCAAATCAACATTTTTAGACTTGACAATCCCCTCACGAATACGGTCAAAGACAATAATCGTATCATTAAGAGAGTATCCAAGAAGTGTTAAAATCGCAGCAAGAACATCAAGATTTACATCTATACTAAAGAGTGCTACAGCACCCATTGCAATGGAAACATCATGCACAAGTGCCGCAATAGAAGCGACAGCAAAACGCCACTCAAATCGAAATGCAACATAGATTAAAATTGCAGCAATAGAGAGAAAAAGCGCCATAAGCCCTTTCTCTTTCAGTTCATTTCCTACTTTTGGCCCTACAATATCTACACGACGAATTGTAAAGTTGCCTGTACCTTTGAGTGCTTCACGCGTTACATCACCAATATCTTTTGTAACACTCGCAGTTGATGTCTTCATGCGAATAATCACCTCATCAGGAGAACCAAACTTTGTAATTGTGGCATTATCAAAGAGTTTGTTCCCTTTAAGCTTATCACGCATCTCCTCTATTGGTGCGGCTTTATCATATTTTACCTGAACAATCGTTCCTCCGGCAAAATCAATTCCGTAATTAAGTCCTTTTGTTGCCAAAATCACATACGAGGCAAGAATCAGGATAATTGAAATTGTCATAGCAATTTTTGATTTTCCCATAAAATCCAGTGGGTGTTTATATTTAAAAAATTCCATAATTATCCTTTAATCCCGAACCAAAAACGGTAATTTTTACTTTTACTCATTTTTGACTCCAACATCTGATAAATTCCATGTGTACCTAAGATAGCAGTCAGCATTGAAGCTAAAATACCGATACTCATAGTAATCGCAAACCCTTTAATCGCGCCTGTTCCATAGACATAAAGAACAACAGAGGCAATAAGCGTTGTGATATTTGCATCCAAAATTGCTGTCATTGCATTTGAATAACCATCTTCTATGGCTTTATGCATTGACTTGCCCTCATAGATAAGCTCCCTGATTCTCTCTGTAATAATAACATTGGCATCAACAGCCATACCGACAGTAAGAACAATACCGGCCATACCAGGAAGTGTCAATGTTGCACCAAAAAGGCTCATAACGGCTAAAAGCAAGAAAAGATTGGCGACCAAAGCAATATTTGCAATAACACCCGCCATACGATAATAGACCATCATAAACGCAATAACAAGAACAAAACCGCCAATAAGAGCAATCATAGACGCTTTAATGCTGTCAGCTCCCAAACTAGGTCCGACTGAGCGTTTTTCCAACATATAAATTGGTGCAAGAAGTGCCCCTGAACGCAGAGCAATAGCTAAATCTTTTGCTTCCATAACAGTATAGTTTCCAGATATCTGTCCAGCTCCTCCACCGATACGTTCATTAATATTTGGAGCAGAAAAGACTTTACCATCAAGTACGATAGCAAGGCGTTTGCCTACATTTTTACCGGTAAAATCACCGAAAATATCAGCACCCTCAGAGTTGAGCTTAAAGTCAATAACCGGACGGTTATTCTTATCAAAACCGACATTGGCACCTGTAAGCATACTTCCATCTAAAATAGGAATCTCATGGACAAGATATTTAATTTTAGGATTTTTAGCATCCGGCAGTATCACATCGCCATACGCAGCTGCATCTGCATCACTCATATTATAAACACGAGCATTTCTATCTTCATCAACTGCCATCAGTTCAAGTTTTGCCGCACGGCTGATAAGCTCACGGGCACGCTGCTCTTCCTGAGGTGTTTTAATACCGGCAAGTTCAACAAGGATTTTATCTTTTCCCTGTCGTGCAACTATCGGCTCAGAGAGTCCAAACTGATCGAGTCTGTTTCTAATTGTCTCTATTGCCTGTGTAATTGCCAGTTTTTTAATCTTTTCTATCTCTTTTGGTGTAAAAGAGAGTGTAATTACCGAACCGTTTGTGCTAACTTTTGCACCTTCCACTTTTGATAAGAAAGAGTCAAATGATTTTACTTCATCACTGTCTAAGACTTCAAAGCGAACACTGCTATCATCAAATGTCAATCCATCTATTAAAATATCATTTCTATCTGCATAGTGTTTGATGCTTGCAGCAACAGATTTAATACGGCTTTTTATCGCTTCATCGGTTTTAACACCAAGAAGCATATGAAGACCACCCTGCAGGTCAAGTCCTAATGTGATTTTTTTACCACCTTGCGTCTGTAAAAGTGAAGGAACAGAAAAGACTATTCCAAAGACAATTGCCAGTGCAAAGATAACTATTCTATAATTAAGCTTCATCCTCATACTTCTTTGCAATGGAATCTTTTAAAATTTTAGCGACAGTATCGTCGTTCATCTTTACAGATAAAAACTTCTCTTCAACTTTTTGAACAACAACAATAAAACCACCATTTGTAATGACTTTATCACCTTTTTTAAGAGACTCAAGCATCTCTTTTTTCTCTTTAGCCTCTTTTTGCTGTGGGCGAATAATTACAAAGTACATAATTGCAATTAAAAATATAAACGGTAACAGTTGAGAAATCATATCCATCTCTACACTTCCTTATTATGATAAAATTGCAGAGATTATACAAAACTTATACTAACATAGTGATAAATTGAGTACAATTTCATTATGAACAGATTTATACAAGAGATTTTACTCGGTATTGTAGTGGCAGTTTTATTCTCTGCGTCACTCTATTGTCAATATTTTCATATTAGCTATAAACTCCCAAATACACTCTTTGGTATTGCTGCACTTGCACTACTGCTCTATATTCCAAGACGAAGTATTTTATCTTTTGGATTTAGTGTCGGTGTTTTATGGTTTTACTGGGTGGGATACAGCTTCAAATATCAGGGATTTGAATATATGCAATATCTTGTCAGCCTCGGATTTGGTATCATTTATCTTCTCTTTTTTCTACCGCTCTACTTTACAAAAAAACCATATATACGAGCACTACTGCTCTTTGGGCTCTCTTTTGTCACTCCATTTAGCTGGAAATGGCTTGAGCCTGAGCTTCTCTTTGTCCATAGCTATATAGGCATCTACAAATACCAGCTTGCACTTCTGCTTCTGGCTTTGGTGCTTTTAAAGTTCAAAAAACCTTACAGATACATAGTGCCTCCACTCCTTCTTTTAGGAGCTCTCAACTACGGCTACACCCAGCCAAAAGAGCCTCATTTAAAGATAAAACTTGTTGCAACTGATATTCCCCAAAATGAGAAATGGACACGAAAAGCCCTCTACCCTACCGTCTCAATGATATTTGCAAATATTGATAATGCCATTAAGGAGCACTACGACCTTGTCATCTTTCCAGAATCTGTGTTTCCCCTCTATTTAAATAAAAATCAACAACTGCTTAATGCGCTCCAAGAGCGCTCTAAAAAAATCGCCATTGTTGTCGGAGCACTCCTGCGTGAAGATGAAAAAAACTATAATGTCAGCTACCTTTTTCAAAATGGCAGCTATCAGGTGGCAAAAAAATTGGTACTTGTCCCCTTTGGAGAGTATATTCCCCTGCCAAAATTTGCCAAAAAATTTGTTAATGAGACCTTCTTCAATGGTGCAAGTGACTTTGTAACGGCAAAAAAACCGACAGATTTTATAATTAAAGGGGTGAAGTTTAGAAATGCCATCTGTTATGAAGCCACAACAGATGATATCTATGCAGGAGGCAATATAAAATATGTAATTGCAATGAGTAACAATGCCTGGTTCGCACCCTCTATTGAGCCAACGCTGCAAAAAATTCTTTTAGAGTATTTTGCAAAAAAAGAGGGTGTTATCATCTACCACGCAGCCAACTACAAAGGAAGTGCAGTTATCAAATAACCTTTTTGTAATCTCAATTCGCTATAATAAGAAAAATATTTTTAGGAATGATTATCTATGCTGAATTTGAAAAATCCAAATCTCTATAATAACCGTGAAATCTCTTGGTTGCACTTCAATACAAGGGTATTAAAACAGGCACAAGATGATTCACTCCCGCTTTTAGAGAGACTGAAGTTTCTAGCAATCTATGGTACAAACCTTGATGAATTTTATATGATTCGTGTTGCAGGACTTAAAAAGCTCTTTGCAGCAGGTATCATTGTATCTGGTCCAGACAAACTTACTCCTTTACAACAGTTGCGTGAGATACGCTCTTACCTTCACCAGGAGCAACAGGTAGTAGAGCATTGCAGAAGTCTTATACTCAAAGAGCTTGAACCAGAAGGCATTAGTGTTAAGATTTATGATGAACTGAACAATCAAGAAAAACATAAAATAAACCAATATTTCAATGAAAACATTTACCCCGTTATCATTCCTATTGCTGTTGATGCGACACACCCTTTTCCCCACCTCAACAATCTCAGTTTTGGGCTTATTGTTAAACTGCGTGATACGGACAATGAGGAGATAGAACGCTTTGGAATTATTCGTGTTCCACGTGTTTTAGACCGTTTTGTTGAGCTTGGGGGCGGTGTTTATGTTCCTATTGAGAGTGTTGTTGAAAAACACGTTGATCTGCTCTTTCCGGGATACAGTCTTATCAAGTATGCACCTTTTAGAGTTACAAGAAATGCTGATATCGCTATTGAAGAAGAGGAAGCCGATGATTTTATGGAGATTCTTGAAGAGGGGCTTAAACTCCGCCGCAGAGGGGAGATGGTTCGTCTTGAAGTTGGTTCAAATGCCGATGCGGAGATTATCAACTTTATTAACAAACATACAAATGTCTATAAAGATGATATCTATACTTTCCATACATTTTTAAACCTCTCATCTCTTTGGCAGATTGTATCAAATCGTGACTTTGCACACCTGCTTCTGCCTCCGTTTAAACCAAAGCTTCTGCCTCCGTTTGACACAAGTGAAGATATCTTTGCAACTCTTGAGAAACAAGATATCTTGATGTATCATCCCTATGAGAGTTTTGAGCCGGTTGTGAAGTTTATTCAGGTAGCGGCAAAAGATCCTGATGTCGTCTCTATCAAGATGACACTCTACCGTTCAGGAACAAACTCTCCTATCGTTCGTGCCCTTATGGATGCAAGTGAGAGCGGGAAGCAGGTAACGGTTATGGTTGAGCTTAAAGCCCGTTTTGACGAAGAGAACAACCTGCTTTGGGCAAAAGCGCTGGAAAAATCAGGTGCGCACGTTATCTACGGTATTAAAGGCTTTAAAGTCCATGCAAAAGCTGCCCTGGTAACGCGTAGAAAAAACGGCAAACTCAAACAGTATGCTCACCTGGGTACAGGAAACTACAATCCATCTACGGCCAAGATCTATACAGATATGAGCTATATGACCTCTAAAGATGTCATTACAAATGATTTGACCCGCTTTTTTCACTTTTTAACCGGTTTTAGTAAAAAAGGAAAGCTCAACGAACTCTATATGGCTCCAACACAGATAAAACCAAAAGTTTTATCACTCATTCACAATGAGACACGCCAAGGCGAAAACGGGCATATCATCGCAAAAGTCAATTCTCTTGTAGATGAAGATGTTATCCGCGCACTCTACAAAGCAAGTCAGGCAGGGGTAAAAGTAGAGCTCATTGTACGCGGAATATGCTGTTTAAAACCTGGTATTGAAGGGGTAAGTGAGAATATTCGTGTTATCTCTATCATTGGAAAGTATCTGGAACACCCTCGTGTATTTTACTTCAAACACGATGCTTCACAGGTCTATATCTCAAGTGCGGACTGGATGCCTCGTAACCTTGTTCGCAGAATTGAGCTTCTTACTGCCATCAAAGATGAAGCAGCACAGAAGAAAATCATTCAGATTTTAAAACTGCAATGTTCAGACAATGTTTTAGCACACGAACTCCATAGTGATGGTACCTATACAAAAGTAAAACGCAATGGAGAGCGCGCTATCAATAACCATAAACTCTTAGAAGAGTATGTCAACAAAATAGCAAAAGCAACCAAAAAAGAGACATCAACCTATGTACAACAACTGGTAAATCGTCTCTTCATTGAGAGTTAGGAGCAAAAATGCTACATAAATTTAAAGACACTCTACCAAAAATCAAAAAAGGGACCTGGATAGCACCCTCTGCTGATGTTATAGGAGAGGTCTCTATTGGAGAGGATTGCTCTATCTGGTTTGGATGTGTTGTACGCGGCGATGTTCACTATATAAGCATAGGCGATAGAACCAACATCCAAGACCTCTCAATGATTCACGTCACCCACTATAAAAATGGTGACAAATCAACAGGAAATCCTACTATTATCGGTAATGATGTTACCGTCGGACACCGTGTAATGCTTCACGGCTGCACCATTGAAGATGCTTGTCTCATTGGAATGAGTGCTACCATCTTAGATGGTGCTGTTATTGGTAAAGAGAGTATCGTCGGTGCCGGAGCACTTGTTACCAAAAACAAAGTCTTTCCACCAAGAAGTCTGATTGTCGGGAGTCCTGCAAAGGTAGTACGAGAGTTAAATGATGAAGAGGTAGCAGAGCTTTACGCCTCTGCTAAACGCTATGTGGAGTTTAAGAAGGATTATGAAGATTAGAGAACATTATGTTCTGTAATCTGCATTAATCTCTACATATTTATACCCAAGGTCACATCCGTAGGCTTCAAAGCTTCCATCTGCAATTCCCAAATCACATGAAATAGTAAAACTATCCTTTTTCATAACTTCAGCTGCTTTTGCTTCCATAGCTGCCTCAAAAAAGAGCTCTCCTTGCTTATAGACACAGACATCATCAAAAGAGATTGTAAGGAGTTCTTCGGAAGCCTCAGCTCCACTTGCACCTACTGTTGAAGCGATACGTCCCCAGTTTGGGTCCTCTCCATAGAGTGCAGTTTTAACAAGCAAGGAGTTAGAGAGTGCTTTTGCAACTACTTCTGCCTCTCTGTCATCTTTTGCACCTGTTACATTGTAGGTAACGAGTTTTGTAGCACCCTCACCGTCACGTACCATCTCACGTGCCAAGAATTTCATAATCTTCTCTAAAGCCTCAGCAAAAGCCTCTTTATGAAATGCATTTGATTTTGCATTGCTAAGCAGCATTACAGTATCGTTTGTAGAGGTATCTCCATCAACACTTGCCGCATTGAATGTCACTTCTACTTTTTCATCTAAAATTGCCTGCATCTCTTTGCGTGAGACCTTTGCATCGGTTGTGATGAAACAGAGCATTGTAGCCATTGCAGGGTTTATCATTCCAGCACCTTTTGCCATAGCCCCAATGTGAAAACTGCTGCCATCTTCAAGCTCTACACGGTAAGCTTTCTCTTTTGAAAAGCTGTCTGTTGTCATAATGGCTTGTGCAGCTGCGTGAGGCTCACGCTGCGTGAGATCAAAGAGTTTTGCACCAGCAATGAGCTTCTCTTTTGGAAGACGAACACCAATAACTCCCGTTGAACTCATAACAGGACTCTTCACGCAAGAGGGAAGTGTCGCAAGTATCTCATCTATATCTGCTACTCCTGCGCTTCCCGTCATTGCATTGGCATTTTTAGAGTTTATAAGTACAAAGTTTGTCTCAAACTCCCCTTTTGCTTTAAAATGTTTAATAGGAGCTGCTGCCATCTTGTTTGTAGTAAAAGTAGAAGCAATCTCACACGGCAGCTCTGAGTAGATAAATGCCATATCTTTTGCACCATTTGGCTTGAGCCCTGCACTTACACCATCTGCAAAAAAACCATCAGCAGCACATACACCACTCTGCAATTCTATTAATTTATACAAATTTCAACTCCTTTGGTTTGACTCTTTTTCTGAGTAAATCTTTTGTTATTTTAATACCATCCTGCGTTCCTATAACTAAAAGTTTGGACTCACTTGTAACGATTGTATCTCCTTTTGGCATAGAGATAAATTTACCATCTTTCTTTCGGATGCCCACTACAGATGTATTTGCAATCTGGCGGATATGCGTCTCTTTGAGTTTTTTCAGTACTGCCCAAGAGTAGCGTGGAACTTCAATCTCCTGCATATCAAGAGGGTTGTCACTCTTATATAAGAACTCTTCAAGCAGATTTTCCATATCTGGGCGTGCTGCCATAGCACTTACACGCTGTGCTGTCAGTTTTGTAGGGCTAACAACTGTATCTGCTCCGAGTTTTTTAAGTTTTTCTACATCGCTCATTGTCTCTGCTGCAGAGATGACATAATAGGGACGAGGCAGGTCGTGCTCTTTTTCAAAGAGTCTTACAGAGGCAATAAGCGCAATATTATCTGCTATGGAGTTTGAGAGAGTAATCAACCCTTTTGCAGAGGAGATGTGCGCTTTGAGCATTGCCAGTTCTGCGTGAGGTTCAGCCTGCAGATACTGTGGGTATTTATACTCTGCTGCCCACGCATGTATCTCATCTCGTGGGTCAATTACGACAAAAGGAATATGATTTTTACGCAACTGCTTTGTAACTTCAATCGTGTAGTCATTATGATAACAGACAACAAAATGTTTCTTGAGCCTTGCTATTTTATACAGCATTCTTCGCTCCTTGAATATGGCAACAATATGCCCTTTATTTATCTCAGCAACCAAAATACCAACAGCACTTGAAAAGACTGCAAAACCTGCAATAATAAGATTTATCGTAAAGATTCTTCCCTCTTGTGAAATAGGGGCAATCTCTCCAAATCCAACAGTAGTAAATGTTATAGCAGTCTGATAGATAGCGTCCATTACTGTAAAGTTGTCAATTACAACATAACCGATAGTACCGGCTAACATTACAAGAACGGTTAATATAAGAGGTAAGCGGAAAGCTTTGAGATGGGGGTAAACTTCCGGAAGAAGTTTTTTATCTGGTTTGGGAGCAATCTCCCAATTTAGGAATTTACGAATCCTTTCTAAAAGATTCAAATGAAATTCCTAAAACTTACGAATTTTTCTTAAGTGTGCGTAATTCTCTTGCAGAAATCTTAATTTTTTTCGTTGTACCATCTTCTAATGTGATACGCACTGTTCTTAGGTTTAATAAAAAACGACGCTTTGTTCTGTTTTTTGCGTGAGATACATTGTTCCCACTCATAGGGCCTTTGCCGCTAATAGCACATCTTCTTGCCATTTGAGTATCCTTGAATGATATTTTAAAGTTGCGAATTGTACCAAACTAAAGCAAAACTCCAACTTAAGCCAACTCTTTTTTGCTTCTTATTTGCTTTTTATATTGCTTTTATATAATTATAGCTAAAATATACGATATTTAACAGAAAGTATATATATTGATAACTCAAGAGAAAATAGACTCATTCATTCAAAAGATTCCGCCATCTCCAAAAGCGCTGCGTGAGACCATAGCAGCTTTAAATGCAGGTGATCTTCCAAAAGCTGCCAAGTGTGCAAAAGAGGACAGAGCACTAAGTCTCTATCTTAAAGAGTTGGTAAACCGTCCTATATATGGTTTTAAAAGTGAAGTAAGTGATATTTCTCAAATTTTTGGAATTTTAGGGCTTTCTCGCTCACAACAGGCAGTTTATAACTATATGATAACACTCCTCTCACCAGAGAAATGGCAGCTTTTTAAACTCAACAAAAGCTCTTTTTACAATCTTCAGGCAGAACTCTCCATAAATTGGCAAAAGATACTACAACATCTTAATAATACCAACAAAGAGATAGAGAGTGCCATTACACTCCTTCCTGCAAGTATTATTGTTGCAGAAGCTCTCTTTTGTGAAAAGATAGAAGATGTAAAACTTCTACGCAGTGTAAAAAATATAGATTTCAATACCATACTTCAAAGACTCTGCAGTATGGACCTCTTTGATATATGTCAAAGAATAGCACAAAAATGGGAGATGGAAGAGGCTATTGGCAATATTGTCCAGGCAGCAAGTGGTGTAAAACCTTCTGATGATGAAGAGATTGACAAGCTTGGAAAGTGGATGCATCTTCTACTCTTTTATACCCTCTCAAAGCCAGAGTTTATCAATGCAGGGCTCAATGACTTCATTGATTTTCAGATTGCCTATGTATCTGATATTTATGATGATTTTGCAAAAGTGATGGAGATAGCATGAGAGCAGTTGTAAAAGATGGGGTAGGAGTTTTTCATCCACAGGGTTTTTTAGACGGTATTTCAAGTGCTTCACTCTTAAGTATTGAAGATATTGATGCGACTATCAAACTTAATGCAGATATGATTCTTGTCTCATTAAAAAATGTCATCTTTTTTAACCGTAACGGTCTTGACACTTTTATAAAACTCTTTCAAAAAGTAAGAGCAGCAAATCATATCGTAGTAGGTTTTTGTGACTATGATGAAAAAAAGTACAAAACAATCATTAATTTTTACGATAATGAACTGATGTTTTCCCTTTTTAAAACCCAAGAGATAGCTACACTCTTCTCTGCAAGTTTCAAGAACCAAAATAAAAATGTACTGCTCTACAGTGATGACAAATCACAACGAGCAGCAATGGCTATAGAATTACATGATTATGGACATAATCCTATTGTTGCACAAACAAAAGCAGAGTTTGAAGAAAAATCAAAAACTGAAGATGCCTACGATTATATTATTGATAACACTTTTTTAGGACAAATGGGACAAAAAGTAGCCACAAGAGTTACCGGCAATGCCATAATCTATACCGTATCATCATTTATTGATGCAGAAATCGGCAATACCTTTAATATTGCATACCACAACAACTCACTCAATGTCGGTTTTCGTCTCTTTATATTTGATGCCTATAAAGTTGTCAGTATGAATGTACATGCACTCAATTTCTTCTCAAAACTCGCCTCTGCCGCAGCAGAGTACAATGCTACCATATGTTTTGTCGGTATGACATTTGAGAAGATTCCGCTCTCTTTTAAAGAGACGCTGGAGGACTCAGGTATTATGTTTTTTGAACAGATGGATGATATTTTAGGAGACAAAGAGCTTCTTGAAGAACTAGGAGCCAGTTCTGCTGCTGCTACAAAAAACAAACGCCAACTCAACAAAGAGATAGTCACAGAGATTCCAAACTTTATAGATGCTACAGTTGCAACAATTGAGATGATGACAAACTCAAAAGCTCTGAAAGAAGCTGTCAAAATGGACACTATTGAAATTGGTCCAAAAGAAAATAAAATCGCAAGTTCTATCGGGTTTTATGGAGATATAGATGGTATGGTCATTCTTGTCTTTCCGGTAGGTATCGCAAAGAAAGCGTGTGAGCTGCTTATTGGAGAAGAGACAGATGACAAAGAACTTATATTAGATACTTTGGCCGAACTTGTCAATATCGTAGGCGGTAAGGTGAAAACACTTCTAAGCGATGCAAAAGTTAATGTAGATATCACACTACCACGCACCTACTCTAATGTTGATAATCTCTTGGAGATAGCACAGGAGAAAAAAGGTGTTCAGGTAAATCTCACATTCAATAATGACAACTTTTTATTCTTCTTAACTAGATAAAAGTATCATCACTATATAATTTCGTTACTAATTAAAGGAACTTTATGATTCAAGTAGCACCAAGTATTTTATCTGCTGATTTTGGAAATCTTGCACGTGATGTCAAAGAGATATGTGACAAAGGTTGTGACCTTGTCCACGTTGATGTTATGGATGGGCATTTCGTACCCAACCTGACTATTGGCCCCGTAGTTGTTGAAGCTGTTGCAAAAGCTGCTACAAAACCTCTTGATATCCACCTTATGGTTGAGAACAATACTTTTTTCGTAGAACTCTTTGCTCCTCTTAAACCAGAGTATATCTCTTTTCATATAGAGGAGGAGAAACATCCTCATAGACTTATTCAAAAAATTCGTTCATACGGTATTAAACCTGCAATAGTCTTAAATCCGAATACGATTCCAGAGGAGCTTGAGTATATCCTTGGTGACTTGGATATGGTACTTCTTATGAGTGTTAATCCCGGATTTGGCGGGCAGAGTTTCATTGAGAGTGTTATTCCAAAAGCAAAAAAACTCAATGAGATGAGAAATCGTCTCAACCCAGATTGCCTTATTGAAGTAGATGGCGGCGTGAGCGATAAGAATATCCAACTGCTCAAAGATGCAGGTGTAGATGTAGTAGTAGCAGGCAGCTATGTCTTTAAACATCAAGACCGTGCCGAGGCAATTAAGAGTCTTCAAATATAATGCGTGCAAAAATCTGCGGTATAACATCCTATGAAGATGCAATGATGGCGATAAATGCCGGTGCAGATGCACTCGGCTTTGTCTTTTATAAAAAATCTCCCCGTTACATTACACCCAAAGATGCAAAAGAGATTATCTCTAAACTACCTCCTTTTGTAGAGAAAGTTGCACTTTTTGTAAATGTAGAGGCTAGTGAAGTAAATCAGATTTGCAAAGAGAGTGGTGCAACACTCGCACAAATTCATTTTGAAGCATCTCAAGATTTTTATGCAGCACTTGATATTCCACACATCAAAGTAGTACGTGCAAAATCTAAAGAGGATATTTTGAAGTATAGTGATGAGTACAGACTCATTGATGCCTACTGTGAAGCCTATGGCGGTGCAGGAAAACGCATTAACATTGAGTGGTTTGATGGCGTTGATTGTTCAAAAATAATTTTAGCCGGAGGACTCTCTGCTGAGAATGTAGCTTCTTTAAAGCCTTACGGATTTTATGGTGTAGATGTAAGCAGTGGAGTAGAAGCAAGTTATGGGAAAAAAGACAGACAAAAAGTAGAGGATTTCATCAATAATGCTAAGTAACAATATTTCCCTTGATGCAAAAAGTATCTCTCGTCTCTCTACAAAAGGGCTCTCACTTAAAACTCTCAAAGATCAACTAGAACACGAGTTGGAACTCTCTCTTGAACTCTGGCGGGCACAAGGACTCAATGTAGTAAAACATCAAGGCTATTACTACTTTGATACAGCCTTTATTCCCCTAGAAGAAGCAGAGTTCTGTATTGTAGATATCGAGACAAATGGCTCCAAAATTGAAAAACACCAAATTATAGAACTGGCCGCCGTTAAAGTCATTAATGGAAAAATTGTAGATAGATTTGAGAGCCTTGTTCATACCCAGGAAATCAATCCTCATATTACTGAGATTACCGGTATTAAAGCCGAAGATACGAAAGATGCTCCTCCATTAGAAAAAGTCCTCAAAGAGTTTAAGCTCTTCTTGGGAAATGCTGTTTTTGTTGCTCACGATGTGAAGTTTGATTATATGTTTATCTCTAAGAGTTTGCAAAAGATAGGTTTAGAACCATTGCTAAACAGAAGTCTCTGCTCTTTGGCTTTGGCTGAGAGAACCATAGTCTCATACCGTTACGCACTCTCATATCTTAATGATGCACTCAGTCTCAATCCAAATGCACAGCACCACAGAGCGATGAGCGATGTACTTACAACATATGGTCTTTTTTTATTATCGTTAGAAAATTTGGATGAAGATATTAAAACAGTAGAAGATCTTATAAAGTTCTCAAAAGAGGCAAAACGTCTCAAACGTCCAAAGTTTGATCCGCTTCAAGAGAGAGAGTAGAGGAAAAGATTATTTCTTCTCTTCTTTTTGCTCAGATTCACTCTCAGACTCTTGAATATCTTCATTAGATTTTTCTTTTTTTGAAGATTTTAAGATATTGAATGAGTCAAGAAGAGAGGTATTCTCATCTTCTGTTTCAAGGCTTGTATCTTTAAAAGCACCCGGAGCTGTAAGTTTCGCATAACGTGCTTCCATACGTTCTTCTTGACTCATCTCTTTTAGCTTTTTAACCTCTTCAAGGAAATAACTGGCAATTGCAGAAGCAGCTGCCTCTTTTTCACGATGTGCTCCAATAAGAGGCTCATCAATAATATCATCAATAAGACCTAAATCTAAAAGATCTTGTGAAGTGATTTTAAGTGCATTTGTTGCAGTCTCTACTTTTTTAGGATCATTCCATAAAATAGCAGCACAACCCTCAGGAGATATAACAGAAAAAACAGAATAACGCATCATTGCAAATCTATCAGCAACACCAATAGCAAGTGCTCCACCAGAACCACCCTCTCCAATTACAACAGAAACAGTAGGTGTTTTTAGTTCAGCCAACTCTAAAAGGTTACGTGCAATCGCTTCAGATTGATTTCTCTCTTCTGCTCCAATTCCAGGATATGCACCCGGAGTGTCAATCAGCATCAAAAGTGGAAGGTTAAATTTCTCTGCAAGTTTTGCAGCACGAAGTGCCTTGCGATATCCTTCAGGATGAGGCATACCGAAGTTACGTTTTAACTTGTTCTTTGTACCACGCCCTTTTTGTTCTCCGATAACAACAACCTTTTCATCACCGATATAACCCATATAACAGATAATTGCAGCATCATCACGGAAGTGTCTGTCTCCGTGAATTTCATACTTATCACGCATAATAAGATTAATATAATCAAGTGCATATGGACGATCCAAATGACGTGCAAGTTGTAGTTTTTGAAAATCAGAGAGATTTTTATAAATCTTCTCTACTGATTTATCAAGTTTCTTTTTCAACTCTTCAACAGCTTCATAATCATGACGCACCTGTGCAGAGATAATATCTTCCTGAATAGATTTAATCTTCTGTTCAAACTCTAAGTATATAGCCAAATCAAATCCTTCTTAGATTTTTTTGAAAATAAGAACGCCGTTCGTTCCACCAAAACCAAATGAGTTTGACATAACTACATTTAATTCTGCTTTTCTAGCACCTTCTGTAACATAATCAAGATCACAATTTTCATCAGGGTTCTCATAGTTGATAGTTGGAGGAATGATACCATCACGCATTGCCATAAGACAAGTAACTGCTTCTATTCCTCCAGCAGCTCCAAGACAGTGCCCGATTTGACCTTTAATAGAACTCATTGGAGGACATTTTTCCTTTCCGCCAAGAAGATCTTTTAATGCAGCAGTTTCATTTTTATCATTTACAGGCGTAGATGTTCCATGTGCATTAACATAATCAAGTTTAGGTTCCCCCGCCATTTTATACGCAGCTTTCATAGCGCGAGCAGGACCATCAAGTGATGGAGTCGTAATATGGTTGGCATCACCACTCTCTCCAAAACCGATAATCTCACCATAAATATGTGCTCCACGTGCAACAGCATCTTCATATGTCTCTAGTACCAGTGCAGCAGCACCTTCGCCCATAATAAAACCGTCACGATCTTTATCAAATGGGCGTGAAGCGTGTTTTGGATCATCATTTCTTGTTGAAAGTGCTTTCATTGCTGCAAATCCACCGACACCTACACCTGTAATAGCAGACTCAGCAGCAACAACAAGCATCTTGTCAGCTCCACCACATATAATAGTCTTGCACGCTTCACTAATAGCATGTGTTCCTGCTGCACAAGCTGTAACAGATGAGAGATTTGGTCCTTTTGTACCGTGTTCAATAGAGACAAAACCACCAAGCATATTTACAAGTGCTCCCGGAATAAAAAATGGTGAAATTCTTCTTGGACCACGTGCATCTAAGATAACAGAGTTTTTCTCAATTGATGGAAGACCACCAATACCACTACCAGCAGAGATACCAAATCTTTCCATATCTGTATCTTCCGGTAACGCTGCATCTGCAACAGCTTCTTGTGCAGCTTTTAGACCCAAATGAATAAATCTATCTGCTTTCTTTATCTCTTTTGGAGGCATTACAGTAGATGGATCAAAATTTTTCACCTCTCCTGCAATTTTCACACTAAATGCTTCAGGATCAAAAAGAGTAATAGTATCTATTCCACACTCGCCCTCACAAATTGCTTTAAATGCACTCTCTTTGTCATTTCCCACTGAATTAATCATACCAAGGCCAGTAACTACTACTCTTCTCATTCAATACACTCCATAAAATATAAAATACTTTTAAAAATTAATTTGTACAAATCAACTTTTAAAAGTATTTACTCCCAAGAAGTAAATACTTCTTGGTGTTAAGTAAATTTCGACTATTTATTTTCGATATAATTTACAACATCTTGTACTGTTTGAATCTTTTCAGCTTCATCATCAGGGATTTCGATGTCAAATTTTTCTTCAAGAGCCATTACTAATTCTACAACGTCAAGGCTATCTGCACCTAAATCTTCTACAAATTTTGAATCCTCTTTTACCTCATCTGGGCTCACGCTTAGTTGTTCAACTACTACTTCTTTAATATCGTCTAAAAGTGCCATTATAGCTCCTGTCTTTAAGTTTAAAATCTCGTAATTATAGCATAATTATCTTAATCAAATTGGAAACAAACCAAAAATAATGAAGAAAATTAGGCCATATTCATCCCGCCGTTTACTTTAAGTGTCTCTCCTGTAATATATGAAGCGTTATCTGAGAGTAAAAAAGCCGTTGCCTCTGCGACTTCACTTGCATTTCCAAATCTGTTCATAGGAATCTTGTCTGTAAAGCTTTTTTTCACGTCATCACTAAGAACCTCTGTCATCTCTGTAGCGATAAATCCCGGAGTGATTGTATTGTAACGGATACCGCTTGTTGCTGCTTCAATAGCAAATGATTTGCTCATAGCAATAACCCCGCCTTTACTTGCTGCATAGTTGGTCTGCCCGCCATTTCCTGTTTCACCCACAATAGAGGCAATATTTACAACAGAACCAAACTTCTTCTTACGTGCCGCTTTAAAGAACTCACGACATCCGATAAATGCTGAAGTAAGATTTGCATTGATAACTGACATAAAATCTTCTGTTTTCATACGAAGAGCCAGTTTATCATTTGTAATACCTGCATTATTTACAAGATATGAAAGTGCACCGTCACTATCTACTATTGTTTTGATTGCATCAATAAATGCAGCCTCATCACTTACATCAAAACCGATAACTGCTGCCTCACCTCCGGCAGCTTCAATAGCCTCTTTTACCGCATCTGCCTCTGCTGCACCGCTGCGATAGTTAATCCATACTTTTAAACCATATCCTGCTAAAACTTTTGCTATCTCTGCACCAATACCGCGACTTGAACCTGTTACTAAAACATTTTTACCTGAAAATTTCATTCTATCTTTTTCCCTTTTCTAAATTAAACTAAAGCGTGATCCATCTCAGATGGAATCTCTAAATTCATAAGTTTTAAAACTGTCGGAGCAATATTATTGAGCCCGCCGTTTTCAACTTTCTCTACCCCATCAGCATCGACAAAACACCATACTTTTCCGACAGTATGATTTGTGAGCACATTTCCATCTTCATCACGCATCTCTTCACAGTTACCGTGGTCACTTGTAAGCACAAATGCATACTCATTCTCTTTTGCTTTGTTCCAGATAGCTCCCAGCTGCTCATCAACTGCCTGCACAGCCTTTTTAGCCGCTTCAAAATCACCCGTATGTCCTACCATATCGCCATTTGCAAAATTCACTACTATAAAATCATACCCTTCGTCCATAGCCTTCAGTACCGCCTGACCTACTTCTGCCGCACTCATTTCAGGCTTCATATCGTATGTTTTCACATCTGGAGATGGAATGAGAACACGTGTCTCATTTGCATACGGTTCATCAATACCACCATTTAAAAAGAATGTCACGTGAGCATATTTCTCCGTCTCTGCAGTATGGAGCTGTTTTAGCCCTGCATTTGAGATTACCTCAGCAAGAGTATTTTTTGGCGGCTCTTTTTTAAAGAGTACCGGGTAAGAAAAACTCTTATCATACTCTGTTATTGTTGCAAGATTTACATGTATGGCTTTAGGTTCAAACTCACTAAAGTTCTCATCTGCCAAAGCTGTAACCATTTCACGCATTCTATCGCTTCTAAAGTTTATTGTCAGTACGGCATCACCATCCATCATTCCCTCATAAGCATCAAATGCCGTCGGTTCAATAAACTCGTCTGTCTCATCTTTTGCATAAGAGGCCTCAATATATTCTTCTGGAGTCATAGATGTTTTTGGCTCGGCATTGACAATGGCATCATAAGCACGCTTTACTCTCTCCCAGCGGTTATCTCTATCCATTGCATAAAAACGTCCTGCAATCGTAGCAACAGTAACATTTTCATTGAGATGCTCTTTTACTTTTTCTATATATTTTTGCGCAGAGGTTGGAGAGACATCACGTCCATCTGTAATTAAGTGTAGAAAAACTTTTTTTCCGTTTTTTGCAGCAATATCAGCTATACCCATAAAGTGGTCAATATGCGAATGCACACCGCCATCACTCATAAGACCTATCAAGTGTAATCTCTCAGACGTTGCAAAAAGATTCACAAGTACTTCATTTGTCTCTAGTGTTCCCTCTTGCAGAGCTAAAGAGATTTTTACCAAATCCTGATATAAAACACGTCCGCTTCCTATACTCATATGCCCTACTTCCGAGTTACCCATCTGCCCCTCAGGAAGTCCGACACTCAGACCAAAGGTATCTATCAAAGAGTGTGGAACTTCACTAAAAAGTTTGTCATATGTCGGTTTGTTTGCATTGTAAAAGGCATTATGCTCAGTTTTTGAACAAAAACCTATTCCATCGGTAATAACCAATATTGCTTTTTTACTCAATATATCTATCCTGTTCATTAATAATTCGTTTGCGGATTATACTATAATGTCACTTTAATTTTATAAACGAACAGGAAATATATTGCTCTACTGGCTACACGATTTTTTAAATATTAACATTTTAGGCTACATCACTATCCGTGCAGGCGTTGCATTTTTTATAGCATGGACACTCACACTCTTTTTACTCCCTCGTTTTATCAGATGGGCACAAAAGACATCAAGTGTCCAGCCCATTAACAACTGGGCACCCGAGCGTCATCAGGCAAAACACTCAACACCTACAATGGGTGGTATCATCTTTATTGGTGCTACTGTCATCGCTTCGCTTTTTACTATTCGCTGGGACAACTCCTATGCGCAGGCAGGACTTTTAACCCTTGTTCTCTTTGCTCTTATAGGGTTCTATGATGATTTTGCAAAGATTAAAAAAAGCGAAAATCTTGCAGGTTTCAAAGCCCGTACAAAACTTGCTCTACAGATAATATCTGCTATTGTAGTTGCCTGTTTTTTATGTCTCTTTGCAGATTTCAACACAGAACTCTATCTCCCATTTTTGAAAAATCCTGTGTTTGATATGGGGAGTTTTGCCATTGTTTTTTGGGTACTGGTAATTGTTGCGACTTCAAATGCTGTCAATCTTACAGATGGTTTGGATGGTCTTGCTACTGTACCTTCTATTACAGCGCTTGGAAGTTTTAGTATCATTATTTACATAACGGGAAATATAAAGATATCATCCTACCTCCTTATGCCTCACTTTCAAGTGAGTGAAGTAGCCATTATCGCAAGTGCGCTTATTGGTGCGCTGACAGGTTTTCTCTGGTACAACTGCCACCCTGCCGAAGTCTTTATGGGAGATAGCGGCTCTTTAACGATAGGCGCTTTTTTAGGCTATCTTGCCATTATCTCAAAGAGTGAATTTCTACTGCTGCTTATAGGCTCTATCTTTGTTATTGAGACACTCTCTGTTATCTTGCAGGTAGGAAGTTTCAAACTCCGACAAAAGAGAGTCTTTCTTATGGCACCTATTCATCATCACTTTGAGATGAAAAACTGGGCTGAAAACAAGATAATCGTCCGTTTTTGGATTATTGCCATTCTCTCAAATATTCTAGCCCTCATCTCTTTAAAAATACGATAAGCTCATCTATAAGCTTCCTTTCAGAAGGAAGTAGCTATAATTTCGCTCTTTAAAAGAAGGCCTGTTAGCTCAGTCGGTAGAGCAAGTGACTGAAAATCACTGTGTCCTTGGTTCGATTCCGAGACAGGCCACCACTTCATTTTTTATATCAAACCTAAACTTTTTCACAAACTAAACATAAACTTTGATATAATTCTATATGCTATTTCTATAGCAAAATTGGGGACGATATGGCTTCGACTGGAGTCAATGGTCTGCGGTTGCATGTCGGACTGAGCAACTCCGTTACACGGCTCACATTGCAATAAATGCAAACAATACAAATTACCGCCCAGCTTTAGCAGTAGCTTAAGTTTTACCCCCTCTTAAAGAGGACGGGCTGCTTCACCTGTGGATTCTAAATAAGCAGGATTTTGAAGTATAACCCTTCATTTAGATATATTGCAAGTGTGTCTCCACTTGCAATGAATACTAGAGGCTGGTCTTGTGTAGCTTTGCAGGTTGTGTGAAGCAAGATGAGATTAAACAACCTTTCTAAGCATGTAGACGCCGCAGATAGTTGGCTCTAGGACTCCGGTTCGATCCCGGACGTCTCCACCAAAATCATCATCCATCAAAAATCAAATAAAATCAATAAAATATAAAAGTAAGTATTGTGAAAATCAGTATGTAGAAGTTATGGTGTTCGAGAGAGGATTTGAACCTCCGACCACTTCGATGTCAACGAAGTGCTCTACCCCTGAGCTACCCGAACATTTAATTTGTAGAGTGAAATTCTAGCAAAAAATCCTTAAACTAATTTTCTTTTATAAAATCTTTCAATATTCTCAAAATTTTACTTTTAATTTAGGTATAGTAGTTGTATAATTTCACTCATAAGAAGATATAAACTATATCTATAAAATATTACCCCGAAGGTAAAATATGAATGTAACAGAATTAGAAAATGTTGGAATTAAAAATGTCGGTAAGATTTTCCATAATCTCAGTTATGAAGAGCTTATAAAACACGAACTGGAAAATGGTGAAGTAAGAGAGACAAAAAGCGGTGCAACAGCTGTTGATACTGGTATCTTTACAGGAAGAAGTCCTAAAGACAAATATTTCGTTGATCGCGCACCATCAAACCAATATATTGCCTGGGGTGATGTAAATCAAAAAATAAGTGAAGAGATTTTTGATGAACTCTTAGAACTCTCACGCCAACAACTCTCTGGAAAAGACCTCTATGTAACTGATGTTTATAGTGGTGCAAGTCCTGCTTCTAAAAAATCTATCCGCTTTATTACCGAAATTGCATGGCAGTCTCATTTTGTTAAAAATATGTTCATCCGTCCTACATCTTCGGAGCTTGAAACCTTCAAACCTGACTTTACAGTTTTAAATGCCTGTAAAGCTGTCAATGACAAATGGAAAGAGCACGGAATGAACTCTGAGGTTTTCGTTCTTTTTGATGTTGAGAGAAATATGGCTATCATCGGTGGAACTTGGTATGGAGGAGAGCTCAAAAAGGGAATCTTCTCAATGATGAACTACTGGCTGCCGCTTGATGGAAAACTCTCTATGCACTGTTCTGCGAATGTTGGCAAAGATAATGACACAGCACTTTTCTTCGGCCTTAGCGGTACTGGAAAAACTACACTCTCAACGGACCCTAATCGTGCGCTGATTGGTGATGATGAACACGGTTGGGATGATTATGGTGTATTTAACTTTGAGGGTGGATGTTATGCAAAAGTAATCAACCTTGATGCAAAAAGCGAACCTGAAATCTTTGGAGCTATCAGAAAAGATGCACTTTTAGAGAATGTTGTTCTTGATGAAGATGGTGATGTAGATTATGAAGATGGTTCAAAAACAGAGAATACTCGTGTATCATACCCTATTGAACATATTGTAAATCACAAAGAGGACCTTATGGCAGGTCATCCAAAGAACATTATCTTCTTAAGTGCTGATGCTTTTGGTGTTTTACCTCCGGTATCAAAACTTACAAAAGAGCAGGCGATGTACTACTTCCTCAGCGGATATACTGCAAAAGTTGCCGGTACTGAGCGTGGAATTACTGAGCCGGTTGCTACATTCTCAGCTTGTTTTGGTGAAGCGTTCTTACCACTTCATCCGACTGTATATGCAAAACTCCTCGGTGAGAAGATTGATGAGCATAATGTAAATGTCTATCTTGTAAATACTGGATGGAGCGGTGGAGGCTATGGCGTTGGAAAACGAATGAGCCTTAAAGATACACGCGCTTGTATCAATGCCATTTTAGATGGCAGTATCAATGATTCTGAATTTGATACAACAAAAACATTTAGACTTCAAGTACCAAAAACACTTGGAAATATCGATCCAGATATTCTTAATCCTCGTAATGCGTGGGAGAACAAAGAGGAGTTTGACGCAACTCGCGACAAACTTGCAGAGATGTTCATAGAGAACTTCAAACGCTATCAAGATGCTTCAAGTGAATTTGATTTTTCAGAGGCAGGACCAAAACCAGAGAAGTAATCTTCTCTGGTTTTTTTTATTTACTTTCTTTTTTTCTTCGTTACTTTTTCCATATATATCCAAACTATTCCGCCAATTACAACCAATATGACAGGTGCAAGCCACTTATTCTCACTAATGTAAATAGCAAAAGATTTTAATGCCGCTCCAAAATAAAAACTGCTAAGCCCAAAAGCAAGTGCCCAGATTGCTGCAGCAAAAATATTAAGAATTGCAAACTTTTTAAAGTCATATTTTGTAAGTGCAATAGCAATAGGTACTATTGTCTTTAATCCATAGATAAATTTTTGAATAAAGATAACCCAATCTCCGTGCTTTTTCATCAAAATGTGAGAAAGTGCCAATTTTCTTCTATGTTTTGCCAATCCTTCCATCATCATAGACTTTTGATAGCGTGTCATCCAAAACAGAAGAATATCTCCAAGTGCATTTCCTGCAAAAGCAACGGCTATTGAAGTAGCTAAATCCATTTTCCCCATAAAACTAAGCACTCCCGCAGCCACAAGCCCGACAAATCCACCACCAAGGGAGTAGATAAAGAGACCTATATATCCATAGGTTACCAAATTGCTAAATGTATCTTCCATTTTTTTCCTTTTCTATATATCTATTTATTGTTTTATAAAATTTCAAACCATCTATTGCTCCCAACGAGGACGTTTGGAGCTAGAGATTACTTTTTTCGTAGAGGCTCAGACCAACGGGAGGATTTGCCCTCGAAGAAAAGA
>Ga0256843_1000901_pt1 | contig 24393 bp, 20 predicted proteins | sample AlvinellametaG_FD_191572 | JGI IMG/M metagenome (GOLD analysis project Ga0256843, IMG submission 191572) | Pompeii worm associated microbial communities from hydrothermal vent at the East Pacific Rise, Pacific Ocean - Alvinella | ecosystem: Host-associated > Annelida > Integument > Unclassified ... | reverse complement strand
TGTCAGACTATATTGGGTAGTTGACCCAAAAACAGATGTAATCTTAGAGTCAAAATTTAAAAGTTTTGGATGTGGAACTGCTATTGCTTCATCTGATACTATGGCAGAGCTTTGTAAAGGAAAAACTGTTGATGAGGCTGTCAAGATTACAAATATAGATGTTGAACATGCTATGAGAGATAATCCAGATACTCCAGCCGTTCCACCTCAAAAGATGCACTGCTCTGTTATGGCATATGATGTTATCAAAAAAGCAGCATCTCAATACAAAGGTGTGGATATGGAGAGTTTTGAAGATGAGATAATAGTTTGTGAGTGTGCTAGAGTATCTCTATCAACTCTAAGAGAGGTGATTAGACTTAATGACCTAACAACAGTAGAGCAGATAACAGATTATACAAAAGCAGGAGCATTTTGTAAATCATGTATTCGCCCTGGTGGACATGAAGCCAAAGATATATATTTAGTTGATTTATTAGCAGAGTATGAAAAAGAGAAAATGGCAAAAAATGCTGATAAACTTTCAGGTGGTGAAGATTTGGCATTTGCCGATATGACTATAGTACAAAAGTTAAAAACAGTCAATAAAGTAATAGATGAAAATATTCGTCAGATGCTTATAATGGATGGTGGTGATATGGAGATACTAGATATAAAAGAGAACGGTAGCCATATTGATATATATATCCGTTATTTAGGTGCATGTAGTGGATGTGCTAGTTCTAGTACTGGAACACTTTTTGCTATTGAAAATATTCTACGAGAGAAACTTGACCCTAATATTAGAGTTCTTCCTATATAAATATAAAATGGTGGGCTTACCCACCAAACTACTTTTTTATTTTATTTTATTTTAATTTTATCTTTTAGTGCTATAATTAACCTTAGAGGTTACAAGATGGGAAAAAAATTTATTATTTTATTATTTTTAATATTTCTTGGATGTAGTAATACTAAAGTAGAGCCAAATAATAAAATCTATGCTTTCTATCTTGATAAAAAAACTCTTCAATCTTTAAATTTCCAAAATAGTAATTTAGTTCTTAGTAAAATCCACAATCAGTGGTATTATGTACGCAAAGATGGCAAAGCTATGCGTGTAATTTTGGATGAAAATGGAAAACCAGATTTGTTCAAAGAGGGATTAGCTAGAACTAGAGTAGATGGTAAGATAGGTTTTTTTGATAAAAATTTAGATATGGTCTTGCCACCATTTTATGACTATGCCTTTCCTTTTCATAATGGTATCTCAGAGATATGTGTAGGATGTAGAGAGTTGAAACAAGGTAATAATAGTGTATTAGATGGTGGAGAGTGGAAAAGAATCGATAGAACAGGTCTCTTAATAGAAAAATAAAGGATATATAAATGGTTTTAAAATCGGTTAAAGTAGCAACGGTGTGCTTATTATCTATGTTAACAGGATGTGGAGGAGGAGGGGGTGGCAGTGATACCACCACCACTAGTAGTGTAGCATCTGATAATTCTGAAAGAGTAGAAGCTGTTACTATAGCTATTAATTCCAATGGACTAACTCCTGCTCAAAAAGAGGTCATAGATGTACATAATATAAAAAGAAATCTATATTTTCATGATTCTAATTTAACTTATAGTATAGAACTAGAGAAAGTTGCCCAAGAGTATGCTAATAGTTTGGCAAATAGTGGAAAATTTGAGCATGATATAGATAATAATCATGCTAGTGACTATGGTGAGAACCTTTATGCAGATAGTGAGAATAGACCTTTGACTATTAATGAGGCTATGCCTCATTGGTTTGATGAGGAAGAGCCATTGTATAATTATGATGATGGTAGCTGTCAAGAGGCGTATTATAGTAACGGTAGTAGAATTAAATGTGGACATTATACTCAGGTAATTTGGGAAGATACGAGAGAAGTAGGGTGTGCTACTGCTCAATATAAAACAGGTGTTATGGAAAATGGATATGTATATGTGTGCAAATATTATAGAGGTGGTAACACTTCTTTAAATGGTGAAAAAGAGAAACCATACTGTTTAAATTATGATAAAAGTGATATATATGTAGGGGAAATTCCCACTTCAATTAATTTAGCAGGTAGAAAGTTACCTATTGAATTGGTTATAGAAGATAGAGTTCGTTGTACAAGACATGATGAGTTTAATTCAGCTATTGAGTTTAGTAGTGATTTAAAATCAGCCGTGGTAAAAGATTTTCAGATTTTTAATAATGGTGAGTATCCTAATACTTTAGAGTTTAACTCTATTACTGTAGATGGGAAAACTGTCATTATGAGAGGAACAAATGATAATATTGTAGATAAAAAATATAAGGGTAAAAATATTTTTATGAAATTTACACTATTAGGACAAACAGATAGTTACTATTCAGTAGAGTTAGAGTGGAATGGGTTGGATGAGGATAAACCTCTGTATAGTAGAATAATGAAAGCTAAGCTATATAAATAGTAATATATTATAGCTTGGTTTGCTTCAGAAAGTTACAAAATATTTATTTATATTATCTATTTTTTTTGATAATGTTACGAATATTCTCAGTATAATTTTAAATTATACTGTTGTAGCTTTTTATATTTATATCTTTTCTACTAATACACATATATCTGATATTGTTTAGTATAAAAAAATATTACAGGAGATGAAAATGGAATACGACATTAGTCATATTTTTATAATAACTGCTTCATTAATTTCAATGTTGCTTTATTTGGTATCAAAAAGTTTGTTGTTTGTAACTGTTATAAGTGGTACAATTTTTATACTATTTTTGGTATATATTTATAATAATCTTAATAGAAAAGAGAGATTAAATATTATTAAAGATGAAGATACAATATATTTTCATCTTAGTGATGATTATCTTTTTTCGATAAAATTATCCAAAGATGATAAATTATCGGAGATACTTACAAATACAGTAAAAAATGAGATGGTTACTATAAAAAGTATGGTAAATAGAATTGATTTTATAAATTTTAGAGATGATACTTTGCAGAGAAAGCTTAATGCTTTGATTGAAGATGATAGATATTAAAGTTTTTAATCACATTTTAGATAAAATTCCCATTAACTTATTTAATTAGTGGGATATAAAATAGATGACATTGGGCATAAATCAACAACATATGGTAGAGGAGATTGAAAAAAAGTTTGAACTCTATCCATATGTTAAAAAAGCTTTTTTAGAGATAAATAGAAAAGAGTTTGTTCCAATAGGTTTTGGACATATTGCTTATCAATTGGATGCACTTCCAATGCAAGAGAACCAATGGATTTCTTCTCCACTTACTGTAGCAAAAATGACACAATATTTAGAAATAGAAGATGTAGACTCTGTTTTAGAGATAGGATGTGGAAGTGGTTATCAAGCCGCAATCTTATCAAAATTATGTCGAAGAGTATTTACAATAGAGAGAATAGACTCCTTGCTCAAAGAGGCAAAAGAGAGATTTCGCAAAGAGAAAATAAATAATATATTTACCCGTTTTGATGATGGTCAAAGAGGTTGGAAAGAGTATGCTCCATATGATAGGATATTATTTTCAGCAACAGCTACCAAAATACCAAATATAATTTTTGAACAGTTAGCAGATGGAGGAATACTTTTGGCTCCTATAGAAAATAATGGTTTACAAATTATTACAAAATTTTATAAAAAAAATGGAAAAATCACTTTAGAAGAGATTGAACCATGTCGTTTTGTACCTATCTTAGATGGAAGAGTCAAATAGTTTGACTCTTTTTTTATTCTGCTTCTAATACAGCTCCGTTACTAGCATTGGTTACTAATGCTCTATACTGTTTAAGCCATTTACTCTGTAGAGGTTTTACAATTGGTTTAAAATTGGCTCTTCTTTTGGCAATCTCTTCATCAGATAGATTTACCTCCAAGATATATTTATCTACATCTATATGAATTTCATCTCCATCTTCTAGTAATCCTATTAATCCACCCTCAGCAGCTTCTGGACTAACATGACCTATACTTGCTCCTCTAGTAGCACCACTAAATCTACCATCTGTAATAAGAGCAACTTTATCTCCTAATCCCATACCCATAATTAAACTAGTTGGAGAGAGCATCTCTTGCATACCTGGTCCTCCTTTTGGACCTTCGTATCTAATAACAACTACATTTCCTGCTTTTACCTCTCCATTGATAATACCTTTTATCGCCTCATCTTGAGAATTATAACATACAGCAGTTCCTGTAAACTCTCTATCTCCTATAATACCTGCTGTTTTAATAACAGCCCCTTGTTCTGCCAAGTTTCCATATAAAATAGCTAACCCACCAACTTCACTATATGGATTATCTATAGTATGAATAATATTTGTATCTTTGATAGTTGCATTTGCTATTCTCTCTTTGATACTCTCTCCTGTAATGGTAGGATTATCTAGTAATATATCCTCTCCTCTTTTGTTCATCTCGTGCATTACAGCACTTACACCACCTGCTCTATCTATATCTTGCATATGAACAGTTGTTAAACTTGGAGAGATTTTTGCAATATGAGAAACTCTTTTTGAGATACTATTTATATCTTTGAGATTAAAATTAACTTCAGCCTCTTTTGCTATTGCTAACATATGTAAAACAGTATTACTACTTCCACCCATAGCCATATCAACTGCAAAAGCATTTCTAACAGCATTTTCATTTAAAATATTTCTTATATTATATTCATTAGCCTCTTCTGGCTTCATTAGAGCTATTTCACAAACTCTTTTTGCTGCTTTTCTATATAACTCTTCTCTCTCTTTTGTTAATGCTAAAATTGTGCCATTACCAGGTAGTGCTATTCCCATAGCCTCCATAAGAGTATTCATGCTATTTGCTGTAAACATTCCACTACAACTACCTCCACTAGGACAAGCGTTGCACTCCATATCTGTAAGTTCAGCTTCTGTTATCTCTCCTGCTTCAAATTTTCCAACCCCTTCAAAGACAGTAGCAAGGTCAATTGGTGTTCCATCTTTTGCATAACCTTTTGCCATAGGACCACCACTAACAAATACAGTAGGAACATTAACTCTCAATGCACCCATAATCATACCAGGGACTATCTTGTCACAGTTTGGAATAGCTATCATCGCATCTAATTTATGAGCATTCATTACAGTTTCTATAGAGTTGGCAATAATTTCACGACTAGGCAAAGAGAAAAGCATTCCATCATGCCCCATAGCAATACCATCATCAACACCGATAGTATTAAACTCAAAAGGCACACATCCATTAGCACGAATTTCATCTTTGATAATCTCTGCAACCTTATTTAAAAAGAAATGACCAGGGATTATCTCTATAAATGAGTTTGCTACACCTATAAATGGTTTATCAAAATCTTCATCTTTTAATCCTGTTGCTCTTAATAATGAACGGTGAGGGGCTCTGTTGTGACCAACTTTAACTATATTGCTTCTCATAAATATCCTTTTTTAGTAGTATTTTCAAAAAAAATACCATTTGATTTAAAATTTTTGCAAATTATAGCAAAAAACCTTTACATTTAAAAAAAAGTTCGATATAATCGCAGTCCAAATAAAATATGCGGGAATAGCTCAGTGGTAGAGCACAACCTTGCCAAGGTTGGGGTCGCGAGTTCGAACCTCGTTTCCCGCTCCAAAAAACAAAAGCCCGGGTGGTGAAATTGGTAGACACAGGGGACTTAAAATCCCCCGACTATTGCAGTCGTGCCGGTTCGACTCCGGCCTCGGGCACCATTTAAAAAATTCATTTTAACAGTTGATTTATACAATTTGTTACTTTAGTTTTTTTTAATTGTGCCAATATATGGCGACATCGCCAAGTGGTAAGGCCGCAGCCTGCAAAGCTGTTATCCCCAGTTCGAATCTGGGTGTCGCCTCCAAGATGTAGTTATCTATATCGATTTTATCTTTTTGATAAAGTTGTGTTTCTTTTTTACTGTCGGGAGATGTCAGAGTGGTCGAATGTGCCGGTCTTGAAAACCGGTGAGGGTAACACCTCCGGGGGTTCGAATCCCCCTCTCCCGGCCATATATAAAAATCAGAATTTATCTTTTTTAATTTTATTTTTAAACTTTTTAATTAGAAGCGTATATTGATATATAATCATAAGTTTTATTCTTTACTGTGTCTATTAATTTTAGCATTAAAGGATTGAAACATGTTCTTTTGGAGAACTCCATGTATATAAATTTTGAAAAAGTGACGCTTTTTGCGTAAAAAATGACAAATATCAAGAAAAAATAAGGTTTCTACTGTTATGATGATGATGTAAATTTATTAAATTTATAAACTTCCATTGTATTAAGGGAGTAATTTTTTAGTAAATTAAACGAAAAGGAGAAAATGTGAAAATTACAAATTTAAGTCTAGTAGCAATAGCTGCTGTTGGTATGATTAGTGGTGCTAGTGCGGATGTAGATGTAAAAGTTGGTGGTCAAGGTGTTCTTTATTACCAAACAATGGATAATGGTGGTGATGCTGACCTTTTTGATAAAGGTACAAACTCTAAAGCAAATGCCGGTTTACAACTTAATTTAAATGCTGATTTAGGTAATGATTTTGGTCTTGGTTATCAAGAGACTTTCCTAGGTACATTGGGATTAGAGAAAAATCTTGTTGGTGGAACAATGCAAAATGCAGGTCATGATCAAAGTGGACCTTCATTAAATTCTCATACAATGACAAAATTGTATTTAACTAAAAAATTAGCAAATACAACTCTGAAATTAGGTCGTCAAGAACTTCCAAAATCTCTATCTCCATTAGCTTTTACTGAAGGATGGAATGTTTTCAAAAATACATTTGATGCAGCTGTAGCAATTAATAGTGATATCCCTGATACAACAGTAGTTGGTGCTTATGTTGCTAAATCAAATGGTCATAGTGATTTAAGTAATTTTGGTGATTTACATGCAACAGCTGGTGGAGCAGTTGGAATAAAAGATGGTGCTTATATGTTAACTGTAGCTAACAAATCAGTTAAAGAGGTACCAGTTACATTAAGTTATTATACACTTAATAATGTTCAATCTCCTACAGGAACAAGTGAAGCTGGTTCAGCACTTTGGGGTGATGTTCAAGTAGATGTAGGTTCTCTTGCTAAACTTCCTAGTCCTGTACAAGTTGGATTGCAAGGTGGACAAATCTCTCCAGAAAACCATTTAGATGATACAACAGCATTTGGTGCAAAAGTTGCTGGAAAAGCTGGTCCTGTAAATCTTACATTGGCATACTCTACTGTTGATGATGGTCCTGTAGCTGTTAAAAATGTTGGAACAGGTGTAAAAACACCACTATATACACAAATGATTTTGAACCAAGACCATATCTCTACAGATGCTGATACATTTATGTTAAAAGCTGCAGCACCTGCTGGTCCTGGTAAACTTATTGCTCAATATGGTGCTTCAACAGATAACTCTGATGCTGGAACAGATTATCAAGAGTTAGATGTTATCTATAAATTTAAAGCACTTGGAACAGATATGTTAGCAGCATATGTTATGAGTGACCATGATGTAGATGGACAAGACCCTAACAATGTTCTAAGATTCTGGACAAGATATAACTTTTAATCTATAAGCTATATTATATTTTCTCAAGCTTTTTGCTTGGGAAAATCCTCTTTTTTCTCTATTTTTACTCTCTTTATCTCTATTATACAATTGTGTTATAATCAAGCCATCATAATTTAAAGGATTTATAATGTGTGCAGTTGAATATTATACTTATAAGGCATCTATAGATTTCAATAGCGTATTTAAAAGATTTAGAAAGTGATAATATAGATTTCCTATCTTTACTATAATCAATAATTGTGATATAATCAATATAGCTTTTTTATAAAGGAGGAAATATAATGGGACTTTTTAAGAAATCAAAAACACCAACTAAAATGTTTGTGAGTCATCTCTCACCACCTAAAACTAAAGGATTTGGATTTGAAAAACAGGGAAAAGGTTTGGATATTCCATCTATTAGGGAGGCTGTTACAGACAAAATCACTGAGATAGCACCTGAATTAGTACAAGAGGGATTTAAATTATTATCATCAACTATTGCAGGTTTTACAGAGGATTATACCAATGATACTATACTGTTCAAAAATATAGATGGTGATATATCTAATCCTATCTTTGTTCCAAGACATATAACAGTTGTTCGTGCTGATTTTACAGAGGAGGATATATGTCGTGATGGATATGGAGAAAATAGTAGATGTGATGAACTTCAAGATAAGAGACTGCATATAGAATTGGATATAGTTCAATCTCATGATAGAGAAAACTTCTTTTTTCAGCCAACAAAGTACTATTATATTGGAATAGATAACAGAGGTAAAAAGATAGATGAAGTCAATATATACTTTGCTTTTGTAGAAGCTAGTGAAAATATATCTGATTATAAAAATTTGGATTTCAAAGAGGCAGTTAGTTTTAGAGATTTGAATAACAATAGAGAGTACTCTTTTAAACGCTCAGATGGTAGTTATGATACTACATTTCAATCACCATGGATAAACTCCGAACACTCTAAAAGAGGGGCATATACTATTGTTTTAAAAATCCAAGAGAAGAGATATAGTAAACCATTTGCTACTACTATAAATAAAGTCTATCAAAAACATGAAGAAGATTTAAAAAAGAGAATAAGCCAAGAGTTAAAAAAACAGTTATATAGATTGTCTAAAAATGAAAAAATAGATGTTTAAAATTTAATTTTTTTGATATAATCGTATTTATGAAGTATTCACCAAAACAGATAGAGAGATATAAAAGACAAAAATATATATCATCTTTGGATAAAGTGACAAAAAATTTATTTAAAATGTTTAGAAATCAAAATATTACTCAGGAGGAGTTTTTATTAAGATTTCAGGAACTCAAAGATAATTTGGATAAAAATTATGTGACTTTATACTCAGAGTATTATGAACAGATACACTCATATATAGATAACCTATATAATGAGTGTCAAAATGAGTTTGAGTTTGATGATATTAGAGAAATCAATATGACGCATCTAAACAGATTACAAAAACTCAAAAATAGTACGACTTATAAAAAAGAGAAACATAAACATCATCATAAAAATCAAGATTGGGGTTAGAGGATTTTTATCTCCTCTTTTAATAAAATTCCAAACTTATCAAAAACTCTATCTTTTGCTAAATCTATTAGATATTTGGCATCTTCAAAAGTTCCTCCACCATGGTTTACTAAAAAATTAGCATGAACTTGACTCCACTGCATTGCACCTTTTTTTATCCCTTTTAGACCTACAGCCTCTATTAGTCGTCCTGCATAGTCATTATTTGGGTTTTTAAAGGCAGAACCTGCACTAGGGAGTTTGGGTTGGTTTGAGCGAAGATTAGTCAACTCTTTTAAAAGAGTAGTATCAAATCCATAATTTATATCAAATTTGACCTCTGTGGCTACACTATTTAGTTTAGAAAAACGGTAACTATACTCTATCTCCTCTTTGGGTATCCATATGTTATCTATCTTTATTGCTTTTATGATATTAAAAATCTCATATGATTTTACTCCAGCGTTCATTGCTACTATTCCACCTAAACTACCTGGTAGTTTAGATAGAAACTCAAATCCTGCTAGATTATTTTTTTTTGCAAATGATACTATTTTACCTGATGGAGTTGCACAACCTATGATTAATTCATCTTTTATTATATTAATAAAAGAGAACTCTTTTGATAACATCATTAGTGGTGGTGGAGTAGGGGAGAGTAGAAGGTTATTGGCTTTTCCTATAATCACTCTATCTGTTGGTATGGAGTCTTTTTTTTCTAGCATCAATATTTTGGTTGGTTGTCCTATTTTGATACTAGAGAAGTTACTAAAATCGATAGTTTTAAAAAACAAAATTTACCTTTGTTGTTCATATGATTTTTCTCTAGCTAGAGAGGCTTTCATTAGTTCTGCTAAAGTATAAGATTTAGCTCCTACTTCGTATGCTAATATATTACCTCCTTTGCCAATAACTATTGTCAGAGGTATAACTTCATTCCATCCATAGTGAGTTTTGAGATATTCGTAAAATTTGTTTTGATTATTTCCATTGATAATGTTATAGTTTATACCATACTTTTTGATATATTTTAGAGATTCTTCATTTGAGTGTTGTTGTGCTTCTATTGCTATAACATCAAAAGTATCTCCTAAATCTTTTTTTAGATTGATGAGTTGTGGTATCTCTTTTTTACAATATTGGCAATCCCAACCAAAAATTTTCAAAAATACTATTTTGTCCTCTAGTTCTTTTATTTTAATGATTTTGTCTGATACTACCAATTCAAATTTTTTTCCATTTATAGAATTGAATACAAATTTATTATTTGATGTTCTAGAAAATGTTTGTTTTGTAATATTATTATCTTTTGTTGGGCTATTTTGATAATAAAAGTAGTATCCAACTAGTATTAGTATAATAATTAAAAAAACAATAATGATATTTAGTAAGCTATGAATATCTATTTTGGCATTTTTAAATTTTTTCATAAAACCTCCTTTGGGTTCGTAGAATATCTAAAAACGATTTAAAGATACTTTTGTTTTATTATATTATATAAAATAGATGTTTTTTTGTCACTTTTTCATTTTTGTTACTAAGTTTCCCACTATTATTCTCTAAAAAAATAGAGACTTTATATATGAAAAAAACAATTAAAATACTTTTGACAGAAGATAAAAAAATAAATCAAGATATATTATTAGGAATATTAGAAGGGAGTGGAATTGTAATTGATATTGCAAATAATGGACAAGAGGCTATTGAAAAACATCATAACTGTGAATATTCACTTATTTTAATGGATATAGATATGCCAATAATGAATGGATATGAGGCTACAGAGAGAATTCGTTTAGTTGATAAAAATATCCCTATAGTAGCATTGACTGCTCATAATAGTTTGGAAGCTATATTAAAAATAAAAGATGTAGGTATGAATGAATATATTAATAAACCCATAGAACTAAAAAGGCTATATGAAACTTTTTTTAGATATATTAATAGAGTATAAAGAGAGGGTTGAGTATGGATGATAAGATTAAACTTTTTAAGTCAAAATATATAGATATAACAATGGGTTTAAAATATTTAAATCATAATGAAAAATTATATCTACAAATTTTGAAAAATTTTGTAACTCGATATCAAGATTTGGATGTAGAGTCTTTAGATGATGATAGGTTAAAAGATACATTACATACAATAAAAGGTCTATCTGCAACTCTTGGTATGTCAGAGCTTAGTGAATTGGCAGAAAGTATATATGAGACGAGAAATAGAGATAGATTATCAGAATTTTCTATGATTTTACAGTTAATTATGGATGAGTTGAAAACAAAACTAATAGATAAAAAGCAAAAAACTATCTTAATTATTAATGATAAAGTTATAGATATTGATATCTTGTTTGAGCTTCTGGTTGATACTTATGATATTATTGTAGCTCTGGATAAGGAGAGTGCTTTGGAGGCTATTGAAGGGGAGGATATCTCTATGATATTGCTTGAGTCGGATATGTTGCATGTTGATGCTTTGGATATATATGATAGTATAAAATCGAGGATGATACCTACGGTATTTATAATGGATAGTTTGGAAAATAAATCTATAAATTTTGATAATTTTGTTACCAAGCCTTTTAACAAAAAAGAACTGATAAATTATATAAATTCACATTAAAAATTACTACTTATTGTATATTATTTCGAGTAAGGTTATTTTTTGTTTTACTTTTAAAAGTAAATATAAATTTTAAGATTAAATTTATATTTAAAGTGTTAAACTTTTCTTAAGAATATCTAAAGTTAAAATTTTGATATAAAAAGAAAAGGAAGAAAAATGAAAGTATTGGTATTACTTGGTTTATTGAGTATGGTATTGTTTGCAGATATTAAGATTGTAACCTCAGCAAATAGTCCAATAAAAGGCGTAACAATAGAGGATTTGGCAAAGGTATATCTCAAAAAAAAGAGTACAATAAACGGAGTCAAGGTTATACCTATTGATAACAAAGATAGCTACAATGATTTTTGTCGAAAAGTAATCAAAAAAACACCTAAGCAACTTAGGTCGTATTGGTTAAAAGAGATATATAGAGGAAATAAACAGCCACCAGAGAGATTATCAGCAGCACAGATAAAAAAGAAAATGAAACAAAATCCTTATGTTATCTCTTATGCGACTAATAAACTAACAGGAAAAGTAATTTTTACTGTTAAATAACTTTTTTTATAAATTATGATATTATACCCCTAAATCTAAGGGGAAATGCTATTTTATGCTCAATTTTACTATTATCCAAAAATTTCGTATTATATTTTTTATTATTTTAATATTTTTTGCTTTGTATGTATCTATAAGTTATAGATTTACTACTAATACAATTAGAGAATTGAACTCTATTATCTCAAAAAAGTCTCAAATAGCTTTTTTACATAGAGAAAATTTGTCTCTTTTGAATGATATGATTTTAAAGTTTAATGATGCAGGAGAAAATGGAGAAACAGGAATACTTCAACAGGTAAAAGAAGAGAAATTAAAAATAGAGAATAGATTAAATGAGTTAAAAAAATATAGTAATGATAAGAAAATAGAGAGACAAAAAGAGTTACTACAGAGCTATTATGATTTGGGATTAAAGACGACAAAAGAGCTTATAAAACATCCAAAAAATACATATAATAAATATACAAAAGATTTCCAAGATATCAGAAATAAGATATCTCAACTCTATATAAATCAGAAGATAAACTCTTATAATGCAATGATAAACTCTTTGAAAAAAGTATCTGATAATACAAATAGCTATTTTAATCTGTTTGTATTTCTCTCTATTTTTGGTTTTATTATTATGCTCACTATGGCTATATATCTATCAAAAAATATTAGAGAGCGATTTGAAAAGGTCTTTAAATCATTGGAGAACCTAAGCAAAGAGAAACCAGATTTTTCAAAAAAGATGGATATAGAGAAAAATGATGAGATAGGTATGCTTGTAGATAAGTTTAATCAACTACAACAAAAACTTGAAAAAGATTATACCAAAATAAATGAACTGAAAATAAAAGCAGAAGATAATGCAAAATTAAAATCAGCATTTTTGGCAAATATGAGTCATGAGATACGAACACCTATAAATGGTATTGTAGGTATGAGTTATTTGGCTCTACAGACAGATTTGACAGCAAAACAGAGGAGATATATAGAGAAGATAGAGAACTCTTCTAAATCTCTTTTGAGTATTATTAATGATATTTTAGATTTGTCTAAAATAGAGTCTGGAAAGCTTATTATTGATAAAATCAATTTTGATTTAACCAAAATGGTAAATAGTTCTGTAGATTTGATTAGATTTCAAGCCAAAGAAAAAGGGCTAAAGATAAAAATAAGATATGGTAAAAATATACCAAAAAAACTCTACGGTGATAGTTTAAGAATTTCTCAAATATTAACCAATCTGTTAAGCAATGCAGTCAAATTTACAGATAGTGGGGAGGTAATCATCTCTATCAATCAGATAAATGATAGAGAGTTTAGATTTGAGGTTAGAGATACAGGAATAGGGCTTACCCAAAAGACTCAAGATAAGCTATTTATGGCATTTACTCAAGCAGATGGAAGTACTACAAGGAATTATGGAGGTACAGGCTTGGGGCTTACTATCTCTAAACAGCTTGTAGAGTTAATGAATGGAAAGATATGGGTAGAGAGTGAATATGGTGTAGGTAGTAGCTTTATTTTTCAATTAGAGTTAGAAAAAGCTAGGGAAAAAGAGATATCTAAAAATGGTACTAGTTATCATCAGAGTTCAAAACAGAGTATAAAACAGATAACTAATAGCAAGATTTTGCTTGTTGATGATAATCTTATAAACCAAGAGATAATAATAGGACTTTTGGAGCATTCAAATATAGAGTTAGATATAGCATCCAATGGGCAGGAGGCTTTAGATATGTTTGAGGTGAACAAATATGCTTTAATTCTTATGGATATCCAGATGCCAATTATGGATGGATATAAAGCTACTGAATTGATAAGAAAAAAGGATGCCAATATTCCAATTATAGCATTAACAGCAAATGCTATGAAAGAGGATATAAAAAAGACAGCTCAATATGGAATGAATTCACATATCAATAAACCTATAGATGTAGAGAAGTTATATCAAACACTATTTAAATATATCAAATATGATAAAGATGATATGCAAAAAAATGTATATATCAATAATCAAACTATTAGAGATGAGCTTTTCAATAGATTAGAGATAGCTATCAAAAGCAAGAGACCAAAAAAATGTAATGAGATTATAGAAGAGATGGAGAGTTATACTTTGTCTATGGAGGACAAAGAGATTTTTATACAGATTAAAAATTTGGTCAAACATTATAAATTTCAATCTGCATTAGAACTTTTGACTATAGAAGTGGATTGATTTTCCACTTCTTGTTTGAAATCAGGGTTATTGAGTTTTTTTGTTTGAATATCTTGTTCTAGATATATAATATATTTAAAAATATTGTGATATGTTTGTGAAAAAGTATAATTATGATAATAATTAAATATTGATTTGTAAAAAGAAGATTTATATATGGCAGAGAGGAAGGGATTCGAACCCTCGGTGGGTTGCCCCACACACGCGTTCCAGGCGTGCTCCTTCGACCACTCGGACACCTCTCTATATAGTTAAAGATGGAAATTATAGCAGATACTCTTTAAAAATCGGTGAATTTTATTTAATATTAATAATATGGGAATATAGTTATTTTTATAAATTAAAAGAAGTTTTATAAAACTTCTTTTAATTATATGAAATTATTTACAAGAATTAGAAGATTCCATTTCTTTTTCAAGTTCACTTTGTAATAAAGTTTTCTCTTCAGTAGAGGTTTTAATAGTTACATATGGATTATTAAAAGTATATGTTGCTCCGTTAATGTTTAAAATACCAGATTCTGTATTTTCAGTTCCATCTTTAGCTTCTACTAATTTTTCAATTGTTTTAAATTGATAATTACCAGTAGTGCATTTTGATTCTAAACCAATACCACCATTTATATTAATCCATGATTCATTATATGTATCTTTTTCAGTAATAATCATATTTTTAAATGATATATTATTTATTCCATCTTCTTTAGAAGTTTGTTTTATAATACCATTAATTTCTGTTTTTTCTATATTATTATCTTCATTCCATTTCATTACAATATCAAGATATTCTTCCTTGTCAATATCTTTTTCAGTATAGTTAGAAAATGTTATCATTCCATGGTTTTCATCTTCATAATACATTTTTATAGTTCCATTTATATATACTTCATTCATATCTTTGCATTGCTCATAAGATATTTCAATGCTCTTTTGGTCTTCTGAGGTATAAAAATTTATATTTCCACCATAAACACATTTTTCTGATACACTGTTTACTTTTTGTATTTTTTGTATTTTTTGAGAGAAGTTATTATATCCACTATTGATATTGTTAATAGTTTCAAAAGAATTTAAAGCTTTATAAGAGCTTTTTGCATCATCTATTGTTTTTATAGATGTAAGTTCTGATGTATTAGATTTGGAGCTACCACTTCCACAACCAATTAGTAAAAGTGATATAGCAATTAGAGTAAATTTAAAAATTTTCATAATAACCCTTTAAGTTTATGTAATACTTTAAATAAAGCAAAATAGTAGTATAGAATAAGAATTTTTGTAAAATTCAGAAATAGTTTTTTCATCCTATTTTTATGAAATTAAAGTATTTCTTATTGACTAAAAAATTACTACATGAAAAATTATAACCAAATTAATTATAAGTTTAGATAGATTTAATATATTATAAAAATAAAAATTTATGAAGATACTTTTTTTTTATTTTTACTTGTTAAAAATTTAAGCTTTTTTAAGCTCTTTTGAGATACTATTTCATTGCCTCTTTTAGACCTATGCAACAGCATTGGTAGGCAACGGGTCAGGATGGGAACATAGCAGCCCACCTACCTTTGTTGTGTGCCGTAGGTATCTGAAAGGGGTTTTTCTTTTTTGTGCTTTTTTTTATTTAAAACTATTTAATAATACTTCTTTTTATTTATAAATATTATTTATTTTTATTATTTAATAAATAATTAATAAAATTAAATTTTGTAACAATTTCCTTATAGTATAATCAATATTATCTATTAAGGAGATTATTGAAATGAAACGATTTACTCTACTTTTAGCACTTTTAATGTTTTTTAGCAGTTTACTTTTTGCTTTGACAGATAAAGAGTTAGCTATATCTATTAATTTATCAGGTAAACAGAGAATGTTAACTCAAAAGATGACAAAAGAGGCATTTTTAGTTCGTTCTAATATAAATAAAGAAAATAATATTAAAAATCTTAAAAATAGTAGTCAATTATTTGATAAAACACTCAAAGGTTTAATAGCAGGAGATAAATCATTAAATCTTGTAGCAATCAAAAATGATGAGATACAAGAGCAGTTACAAAAAGTTGATACGCTTTGGCAACCTTTTTATAAAGAGGTTCAAAATATATTATCAGGAAAAGCTGATGATAGTAGTTATAAATTTTTAGAAGAGAACAATATAGTTTTATTAAAAGAGATGAATAAAGCTGTAGGAATGTATGCCCAAGAGAACAAAGGAAGTAGTAAATTAAAACTAGCTAATGATATAAATTTAGCAGGAAAACAGAGAATGTTGACTCAGAAAATGGGTAAAGATTTGCTATTTGTTAGTAATAAATTTAAAACAAAACAGTATTTATCAGATTTTAAAAAATCAAGAGAGTTATTTGACAGAACACTAAATGGACTTTTTAATGGGGATAAAGAGTTAAATCTAGTAGGAACCAATCTTCCAAAGATAACAAACCAGTTAAATGTCGTAAAAAAATTATGGAGTGAAGAGCAACCTATTTTAGATAAGGCTATAAAAGGCAAAGATATCCAAAAAGCTATTAATGGTTTGGATAATATTTTAGTAGAGATGAATAGAGCTGTTACAGAGTATACTAAATCTGTTAATAGACAAAAACAGAGACTTAAATTTGCTTCTATTATCAATAGTTTTATGAATAAAAATAATACGCTAAAACGATTGGTAAATTTGTCAGGTAAACAGAGAATGTTGACTCAAAGAATGACAAAACTTTCTCTCTTGGTTTCATCAGGTATAGATAAAGAGAACAATATAGAAAAGCTAAAAAAGTTTTCATCTCTATATGATAGAACACTAAAAGCTTTTAAAAATGGAGATAAAGAGCTAGAGTGTACACCTATTAAAAATCCAGTTATTGATGAACAGATTGAAGTGATTGAGAAAAAATGGAAGCCATTTTATCAACATATTCAAAATATTATAGATGACAAAGATAAAGATAAAAAGTCATTAAAATATGTAGTTGATAATAATGAAGAGTTACTGAAAGTATCTAATGAACTAGTCAAAAGATATGAAAAATCAAATAAATCTCAAAACTATTTAGATAAGGCTAGACTGCATATAGTAAATGTAGCAGGACGACAGAGGATGCTAACTCAAAAAATGACCAAAGAGAAGCTTTTGATTATCAGTGGTCAAAAAGAGTATAAAGAGAAGATAAAAAAGACTATAGAGCTTTTTGATAGCTCTTTGAATGCTTTAATAAATGGCGATGCCAATCAAATGATAGTAAAACCAACTAATAAAAAAATCAAAGAGCAGTTAGCAAAAGTTGAGGAGATATGGAAAAAGTTGAAACCTTTGTATTCAAAATCTAAAAATAGTACTAGAGATTTGGCAATTATTATTACTCAAAATCCTATTTTATTATCAGAGATGAATAAAATGGTAAAAATGGCAGAGGTTGAGATAGAGTATTAAGTCTCATCATTAATAACTACCCACTCATAAAAGGGTAGTGCTTCAAACTCTATACTCTCTATCCAAAAGTTGTATTGGGTTGCTATGGTTACTATATATACTTTTTTGATACTATTTTTTTTGTATATTGCAAATTTGGAGTGGGCTTTTTTCCAAAAACTCTCTTCGCTTTCAAATGGGGCTGGTAGAATTAGGACTTGTTTATCTGTCAAGTAACCACTCACTCCAAAAGATTTTATCTCTATTTTGTGTTTTAGCAAAGATAGAGCTATCATTGTATCAAACTGTTTTAAAAAGCTCTGTGATAGTGATAGGTACTTAGCTAGTGCAAAATCAAAAAAGAGGAGTTTTTTACTACTAGGTGTAATCGCATCTGGGATAAAGGAGATAATACCTCTTTGGGTAAACTCTTTGATTTGTTTGTAGATTAAATCTTTGGATATTTTGTATCTCTCTTTTGCATAGTTATATAGCTGAAATGTAGTTACTGTGGAGCTATTAAAATGAGCTAATACGCTTAGTAGTTTTAGTTCTGATTTATCAAAATGGCTTTTTATAAATGATTGAAATAGTTGCTCTCTTGGCATATTTTGTGTTGTTAGTTGAGGTAGTGTTCCATGTCTAAGGAATAGATTGAATATCTGTCTCTCTGAGTTTTGTTTTTGAAAAGAGAAAAACTCCTCATAATCTAGTAGAGGTACCTCTATAACCTTAAACTCATCTCCATAATCATAGAATTTATTAGAGAGTATAATCAGCTTTTGAGCTGAGGGCAGATACTCAAAATAGCCATGTTCATAGTGGTCTAAAACCAATATTTTTATACTATTTGACTCTATAAAACCCTCTATATCCTCTTGCATTATATCTATAAACTGAAATTTTGGGTCATCAAAATCTATATAGAGTATATCCTCTGTATCAAAATTCATTAGATAATCCAGAACCAAATAACTCTTGCCTGATGCTGGAGAGCCATATATTAGGACTCTATTGTTATCTGGTATAGAAAATTTTCTCTGATGATAGGTAATAAGCTCATTATTTCTATCATAAAAATACTCTAATAGTTGCATATTTAATTACCTTGTACTATTTTTTACTAAAAAAACATATTAAAAATAATAATATTTTAATATTAATAATAGGTAAAAACAGAGATATAAAATTAATTATGTTACAATAGATAAAACAGATAAAAATAGGATAAATATATATGAAATTTGTAGGAGCTCATGTAAGTGTAAGTGGAGGAGTAGATAATGCTCCATTAAATGCTATGAAAATAGGTGCAAAAGCCTTTGCTATGTTTACTAAAAATCAGAGACAGTGGGTAGCCAAACCACTTGAAGATAAGATGATAGATAGTTTCAAAGCGAACTTAAAAAAATCAGGAATATTACCAAAACATGTGTTACCTCATGATAGTTATCTAATCAATTTAGGAAGTCCAGATATAGAAAAGCTAGAAAAATCCAGAGAGGCTTTTATAGATGAGCTTCATAGATGCGACCAGCTTGGATTAGAGTTGCTCAATTTTCACCCTGGTAGCCATCTAGTCAAAGTGGGAAAAAGAGACCCACTATATAGTGAAAAAATCTTAGAGGCTGAATTAAACTGTTTGGATTTGATAGCTGAGTCTATGAATATAGCAATAGAAGCTACAAAAGATTTAAATGTCAAACTAGTTATAGAGAATACAGCAGGTCAGGGTACAAATCTAGGGTACAAATTTGAACATCTAGCACATCTAATAGATAAGGTTGAAGATAAAAGCAGAGTAGGAGTTTGTCTGGATACATGTCATACTTTTACAGCAGGATATGACCTAAGAGACAAAGAGGTTTATGAACAGACTATGGATGAGTTTGATAGAGTTGTGGGTTTTGAGTATCTATCAGGTATGCATATAAATGACTCAAAACCAAAACTAGGAAGTCGTGTAGATAGACACCACTCACTAGGACAAGGTGAGATTGGATGGGATGCGTTTAGGTTTATAATGAATGATAGTAGGATGGATGATATCCCTTTGATACTAGAGACAATAGATGAGACTATCTGGGCTCAGGAGATACAAGAGCTATATAATTTAATAGAGGAGGTGTAGTTGGATTTTTTTAAATGGTATCGGGTGAGAGGTAATAGTTTAAATTTATAATAGGAGAAAATATGAAAAATATAATAACAACAGGGATATTGGGGGTGTCTCTATTTATAGTTTTGGGTTGTGGAGATTTCTCTCAACCATCAAATGAGAGTGTAAAAGGAGGAGAGATAGTAGTTGACTTTTCAGCATCTGCTATGAAAGATACACTAGTATCAAAGGGGATTGCAGATGAGAACAGTACAGTATTTGGATACAAAGCTTATAAAATTCCTTATACTACTACTGATGAAGAGGGTAATGAGGTAGAGGTATCTGGACTATTTGTAATACCAACAGGTATGCCAAGTGCTGTAAATAGTATAGGATTGTCTATGGTAAGTGATGGACATGGAACTATTTTTGCTAATAGTGATGCTCCATCTGTGATAGCTTCAAACAATGGTACACCTGATGGTTCATCTGTACTATTGACATCTCTTGGTGGGTTTGCAACTCTTCAAGCTGATTATATCGGATTTGGAGACTCTTATCAAAAACATTATCATCCATTTATTCTAAAAAAATCATCTGCAAACTCTACAATTGATTTTATAAAAGCTGTAAAAACTTTTGCTCATGATAATAATATAACACTCAATAATCAGTTATTTATGACAGGTTATAGCGAGGGTGGATATGTAGCATTGTCTGCTTTGCAAAAGATAGAAGAGGATGGAGAGCTGAGTGTAACTATGGCTATACCAATGTCTGGACCTTATGATGTTAATAGAACAGCTTTTGGGGTGTTATCAACTCCTACTCTATCTGTTCCATCATTTATGGCTGATTTTGGGTATGCTTATGGAAAAGCTTATGATAAAGATACAGATACTATTATCAATGAGCCTTATGCCTCTAAATTACCTACTCTATTAGATGGTTCAATAGATAGGGATGCAATAGACCCACAGTTGAGTTATAACACTACAGGTGCTGATGGACTATTTAATCAAAATTTTGTAAATAGCTTTTTTACAGATAGTAGTTTTTGGTTTAGAGAGGTTGTAGTAGAGAACTCTGTTCATGCTTGGGCTCCACAGACTACTATTCGATTGGTTCACTGTCAAGGAGATGATGTTATCCCTTATGGTATATCTCAAATTACAGAAGCTACTATGAATGCAATGGGTGCTAGAGATGTAGCATTAATTCCAGTGGAAGCTACACTTGGGCTTGACTATAATGTAACACATAGTGAGTGTGGAGGATTAGCTTATGGTATTGCAACAAAAATATTTGCTAATGTTAGAAAAGAAACAATCGGATATTAGGAGAAGATATGAAAAATATAGTAACATTAAGCATAATAACTAGCTCATTTTTAGTAGCAGGGGCATATAAAGTACCAGAACAGTCTCTAAACTCAATAGCATTGGGAGCTGCATATGTGGCTCATACAGATGGTGCCGATAGTGCCTATTTTAACCCTGCCAATATGGTATTTGATGAGAATAATAAGCAAATGATGGAAGCTGGATTGACTTTGGCTCATCTACCTGAGAATAAATTTAGTGGGTATCAAGCTTTATCTGCTACTGAGTACTATCAAGCAAATGGAGAGTCTGAGATTGAGAATTTGACACTACCATATCTACACTATGTATCTAATCCAATAGGCAAGATGAGGTGGGGTGCTAGTTTAACTGTTCCAGGTGGACTTACCAAAAGATGGGAGAGTGACTATCAAAAACTATTTGCCCAAGAGTTTACACTAAAGATTATCGAGTTTAATCCAGTTTTAGCATATAAAGTTAGCGATAACTTTGCTGTTGGTGGTGGTGTTAGAGTGATATACTCTGAGGGTAAAGTATATAGTGATGGAAATCAAGTAGATATACCTATCAAAAGAGAGATGGAGGGTGATACTGTAGAGTATGGATATAATCTAGCAACTACATATAAACCAACAGAAGATATAAATCTAGCTATAACTTATCGTTCTAATATCAATTTAAAAGAGGAAGGTGATGCCAACCTATATATAGGAGGAGTTGGAAAACAGTATAGTGCAGATGTTACAGTACCACTTCCAGCAGCTCTAAATCTAGCTATTAGTAAAACATGGGTAGATAAGTTTACATTAGAGTTTAACTATGAGAGAACATATTGGTCAAAATATAAGAGTTTGGATTTCAACTATGGCTCTCCTATTCAAGAACGATTAGTTGAGCCATTTGATGACCCCAAAATCAAAAATTGGAAAGATACAAATACCTTTAGATTGGGTGCAACTATCAATATGGGCAATATAACCTATATGATGGCATACGCCAAAGATGAAACACCTATTCCAAAAGAGTATGTAAGCTATGAGCTACCAGATAGTGATGGTGAGATTGTATCTGTAGGTGTTCGTGTCAAAAATAGTGATGAACTCTCATGGGGATTGGCTTATCTACATGATGAAAAAGATAGTATAACTCTAAAAGCTGGAGAGAACAAAAATGGTATCATAGGTACATTTAGTGGTGGAGGTGCTGATTTATTAACAGTTGGTATGAGTTATAAATTTTAAGAAATTATTAAAATTTTAGATTATTTTATTTATTTAAAATAAATACACCATTCTTACACAATCTTTGTGTTATAATACCACCATGAGAGCTACAGATTACTTCTTCTCCCCTTTTAGGTAAGTAGCTCTCTGAAAAAGATAACTTTTATTATAACTTATTCTCCTCCTCCTTTTGTATATTAAAAGTTACCTATTTAAATTTTAAATATTTGGGTATAATCAATCATATTTTTTTAGGATTAAAAAGTGAAGTACCTTATAGATTTTATAGAAAAAACAGATGTAGAAAAGACTCAAATATATCCAGATTTGAAATGCTCCCCAAAAGAGGCAAAAATATTACAGTTTATCTCTCAAAACTTTGTCAAAGGGATAGAAGAGACTCCTGTTATAGAGATTTTGCAAAATTTCAAATCAGAGGGTTATGAGTATCTCAATCATCTCTCTACTGTTAAAAGATTAATGGATTTGGGTTGGATTGTACAGATTAGTTTTGGTCAAATCAAAATCCAAGAGGTATCAAAGCTAGAGATACTAAATACCTCTGTTGCCCCTAGTACAGCTCTACTAAGACTTCTTGAAGAGGGTTCTATGGAGGTTGCACTCCCACAAATCAAACCATATACAGACCACCTAGAGTATCTCCAAGACCAGTTTGATGTGATTGAACTTCTGCATCAGATGGCTGTATCCAAGCAGGGATTTACAGATAGCTCACTCACTCTAGGACGGCTAAAAAACAAACTAGTACTTCTAAGCAAACGGATTGAAGAGAGGCTCAAAATAACAGATGAGCCTATAGTTGTAGAGGAGTTTTTCAAAGAGAAAGAGTTAGATGAAAAAGAGCAGAAGATATTTCTAGCACTACTAAAAGAGGAGTACTCAGGTGGAGAGGGTCAGCTAAGAGATATGAATACTCTAATAGAGATAATATCTATAGATGAGTATGATAAAATTAGAAACCGTGCATTGCTTGAAGATGGCTCAAAGCTTCTGAGTGAGGGGATTATCGATTATGAAGAGATACTCAATATGTTTGGAGGGATTAGCCGTTCATTTTATCTCCAAGAGGATATATTGCAAAAAATCATCCACCCAAACAAAAAGAAAAAGGTGACAAAACTAAAATTAGATAAGCTAGTAGAAGAGCAAGATATATTTGAGTGTCTAAAACCGACTACAGATTTAAATGATGTAGTTTTGCACCCATCAACTAAAAAGACACTAGATACTATTATAAAACAGGTTGACAAAGAGGTGTTTGCTAAACTAAAAGCTTGGGGTATCAAAGATAAGAGAAAAGGGATAGATGCTAGGATTATATTCTATGGTAGCCCTGGTACTGGTAAGACCATGACTGCTATGAGTTTAGCCAAGACGCTCAAGAGACCGATTTTGAGTTTTGACTGTTCTAAGATTTTATCTATGTATGTTGGAGAGAGTGAAAAGAATGTACGAAAGATATTTGATGACTTTAAGCTTCTCAGCAAAAAGGCAAAAGTTGACCCAATCTTGCTTTTGAATGAGGCTGACCAGTTTCTAAGTAGTAGAATAGAGAGAGTAGGAAGTGGTGCTGAGACTATGCACAATCAGATGCAAAATATCTTCCTAGAACAGATAGAGAAGTTTGAGGGTATCTTGATAGCGACTACTAATCTACTTGACAATATAGACAAAGCCTTTTCAAGAAGATTTAACTACAAGATAGAGTTTAAAAAGCCTGATAGAAAACAGAGAAAAAGATTATGGCACTTTATGTTACCTGAAAATGCAGACTATGATGAGAAATTTAGTGTAGATGAGTTGGCAAAATATGAGCTAACAGGTGGGCAG
>Ga0256843_1000900_pt1 | contig 24395 bp, 25 predicted proteins | sample AlvinellametaG_FD_191572 | JGI IMG/M metagenome (GOLD analysis project Ga0256843, IMG submission 191572) | Pompeii worm associated microbial communities from hydrothermal vent at the East Pacific Rise, Pacific Ocean - Alvinella | ecosystem: Host-associated > Annelida > Integument > Unclassified ... | reverse complement strand
CAGAGACCTCATCAGCATTAGGACGAGATGAAACAGCCCCAATATCAATAATATCAGCCCCCTCCTCTATCATCGTTTTAATCTGATTTACTGCATCATTAGCCATAAACCGAGAACCAGAAAAGAAGCTATCATCATTGGCATTAATAATTCCCATAATCTTAACAGGATGCTCTTTTACTTTCAAAAATTGTTGCAACTCTTGAGCCAACTTTTTAAGCCCAAACGGTTGAGCCAACTCCTTCTTAGATAAAATCTCTATATGTTTTCGAGTCCCAATAAGCAGACAATCATATTTATCATCCTCACAAACAATAACCCCCGAGGGAGTAGCCAACTCAGCCCCAATACTCAAAGCATCTTGTTTTAAGATATTTACAGCAGGAGTTTTTAAATCTTTAATATAGAAGGTTAAAAGCTCCATCTTTTTTGCCATTATGGGGATGCCCCCTCCGTGTACTTTTAGGGTTTTTAGGAATTTGATTCTGTTTGTTGGGGTTGGGATTTGGTAAATATTCATTTATTGGTCTCCTTTACTGACCATGGGAAAGAGATATTACTTATTGTAGAGACAACATATATATCACTAGAGATGGGAGATAATTTACGTCTTAATTCTAACTCTAATCTGTCTCGTCTAAAAAAAGCCATTTCTTGTCTTGATATTTTTGCAGGAAGTTCAATATGACAAACAATAACCAATTTATCAATTTTAGAAAGGTTATCAGCTATATCTTTTTCTGTACTCTCTTCTGCTTTTAATCTCATAGGAACAGAGGCAGAGAGTGTAGAGAGTATCTTTTTTATTAAAATAGGTATCAATTTTTTATAAGATAAAAACTCTGTATCAGGATTTCTATAATCTTTTACCTCTATTAAGTAACCTATCTTGTTCTCTATAGTAATAAAATCAACAGCAGAAATATCACTATCAGAGATAGATTGAAATTTCTCTTTATAATATTTACTATTATCATATTGAATAGACAAAGAAGAGTCAAAATTAAAAGTTAAATTGCTCTCAACAAACTCCATCTATCTTCTCCTACTCATAAACCTATCGCCTTGTGCTATCTCTTCATCTAACAGAACTAAATCTTTTAACTCTTCTAGTTTTGAGCTTTGAGAGACTCTTAAGGCTTCTTCTTTATCAAATCCAAATGAGAAGTATTCTATCTTATTCTCTTTTTCTCTTAAAATCTCTATTTCATTTACTAAAAAAAGGCTATGTGTTGCTATAAATATTTGAACTCCTAACTCCTCTAAATATAGAAATAGTTTAGCAATATCTTTTATCAATCTTGGATTTAATGTAGATTCAGGTTCATCCCAAAATAGAATAGAGTCTCTATTTAACCCACCATTTTTTAAAAGATAGGAGATTGTTCCAATTTTTCGTAATCCCTCTGCCATCATAGAGCCAACAATCAACTCTTTATCTTTAAATCGTCTTAAATAAAATTCTCCATTAAGTTGAACTATCTCTCCTTGAAGTATCTCTTCTAGCTCACTATTTTTTTGATTAATCAAACTTTGGTCTCGAAGTAAAGGTAAGTCTAATTCAAAAGCCAAATCATAAGTAGTCTTATCAAATGCTATCTCTCTTCTATTATATGTGGAAATAAAGCCTTTAAAATGTGATAAAATCTCTTTAGCAGGAATAAAAAGAGCCTCTTTATAATAAAATTTTTGAGGAATATTCTCTATATTTACTTCATATCTTGATTTTTTGGTAAAATTAAAATCTATTGTATAAGAGCTTAAATCTATATTGATATAACTTTTACTCTCTCCAAATGTAATCAATGTACCTATCTCTTTATCAGTAGGTCTAAATACATCTTTAAACTCTTGAACAATAGACTCACTAAATCTATTATCTTGATTATTTACTTTTAACAAAGAGTATAAAAGCTTTAAAATTTGACTCTTTCCTGTACTGTTTTCTCCAATAAAAACATTTATACCTTTTGAAAATCTAAGTTTATTTCTATTAAAAAGTAAAAAATTTTCCATATTTAATGACTTAATTATAATCTCTTCAATATTCTCAACAATATAAGGAATTTTTTTTAACTCTTCTCTCTGTTCATCACGTTGAATATAGGTAACAGAACGACCTTTAAATAGAGCATTATTTATACCTATTGGCTCATTAAGTATTTGAATATTTTTTAGTTGATAGCCATAAGGAAAACCTATATTTTTCTTTTTATACTCTCCAGTAAATTGTGCTACAACTACTATTTTTCCACTAAAAGAGAAATATAAAATATCATCTTTTTGAATTTGGTTGATTTTTGAACTACTATAAAAATAATTATTTTGTTTTGGTAATTTTACAACAAAATAGTTCCTCACATCTTTATAATTATCAAATCCACCTTTATTTGTAAATCTAATTAATGCATCCATTTTTTTCCTTTTAGCTCTTCTTCACACTCAACAATTTCAACAAAACCCCACTCAAAATAAAACTACTAGGCGACCCAACCTCCAGAGCTTTTATAGCATTAGAGAACATCTCTAATGTAGTTTTATCTAATCTAAACTTGCCTGATTTCATTGCACCTAAAGAGATTTTCTCAATCAAAACTTTACACTCAACGGCCGATATTCTGTTGTTCTCTTGAATAAACGCATATACTTTTGCTAAACTCAGATTTTCTAAATCTAAACTAAAAGCTTTTGCCTCTTCGCTGTCGTGTAAGATGGTTACGGGCATTCTTGATAATATGGTATTTAATAGAGCTGACTTTGATTCGGTTATGAGAATAAAAGCTTTATTCCGGGGAGGCTCTTCTAAGAGTTTCAGAAGCCTATTTTGAGCTATTTCAGAGAATCTTGGAGCAGTTAAAATGATGTAGTTTAAATTTTCAGAAGCGATATAAGCTTTATCTATTGCCTCTTGAGCTTGTTCTACTAAAAACTCTTTAATTTTACCCTTATCATCTCGATTTTCAATAAAAGTAAAAAGTTCTGTAGTACGTTGAGATTCAAGTTTCTCTATAATCATATTACTCTGTTGAGTAATAATAATACCCGAAGATAGTTTTATCTCCATATTAATCCAATGTTATTTCGCCAAAAAGAGCTGCATCAATGGTTTTATTAAAGAGTTTAAAGAGCTGAATCATCTTAATATCCAATGAAGAGCCACCATTTCTTAAACTAAAACTGTTGGGAACATCTCCATCAATAATCCATAAAAAGTTGTTATCATTTCTAAATGTAAATTTTGTATACATACTATCTGCTGAACCGATATACCAAATAAAATAACCATTGGGATAGGAGATTTCAAGCATATCCTCTAATAAATCTAGCTCATGAGTATTCTCCATCTTATCCAGATTTGTAAACATTGATTTTAAAGTATAAATGGGAAGAAAAGGACGCTCATTTTGAAGATTATTGATTTTATGTGCCACATATTTTGCATACCAACCTCGTGACTCATCAGTTAAAATCAGTATGGTCTGCCCCTCTAAAATTTTAGAAACGGCAGTTTGAACAACGGGAACCCAATCATATCGACACTCCTCCATCCAAGAGAAAGAAGAGTCCTCTTCTCTAATTGTCTCCAATGTCCAATTTAAGAGTGAAGTCATTATTTATCTAAATTGTAACTAGAATGGAGTGTTCTAACTGCCAACTCTGCATATTTTTCAGCAATAATCATCGAAACTTTAATCTCAGATGTTGAAATCATCTCAATATTAATATTCTCTCCTGCCAATGCACAAAATGCTGTAGCTGCCACACCAGTATGTGATTTCATCCCTACACCAACAACCGATACTTTACAGACAGAATCATCTAAATCCATCCCACCTATATCGTGGTCAAAAGCTTCAATTACAGATTTTGCTTGTTCTATTTCAGAACTTGGAACAGTAAAACCTAGATTTGTTGTACCATCAGTTGTAGAAGCATTCTGAATAATCATATCTACATTAATCCCCTCTTCTGCCAACTTAGAGAAAATCTCAGCAGCAATTCCTGGTTTATCAGCAACCTCTCTTACTGTTACCCTTGCTTGATTTCTGTCTAATGCGATACCACTTACTAAAACTGCTTCCATATCTTCTGTCTCCTCTCCAATTACTGTCCCTTCTGCATCGCTGAATGAACTTTTTGCTATTATTTTAACATTTAATTTCTTTGCCAACTCTACTGAACGATTTTGTAAAACTTTTGCTCCCAAAGATGCCAACTCTAACATCTCATCATAAGATACAAAGTCCATCTTTTTTGCTTTAGGTTCTATTCTTGGGTCGGTAGTATAAATACCATCAACATCCGAATAGATTTCACAAGCATCTGCATTTAACGCTCCTGCAATCGCTACAGCTGAGAGGTCTGAACCACCTCTACCCAGAGTTGTTACAGCACCCTCTCTATTGATACCTTGAAAACCTGCAACAATAACCACTTTCCCTTGTGCAATCTCTGACTCCATTGGCTTGGCATCAATTGATTCAATCCTAGCATAGGTGTGATTACTATCTGTTACAATACCAGCTTGTCTTCCTGTCATCGCAATGGCATCAAGACCACGCTCCTGTAAAGCGATGGCTAAAAGTGATGCTGTTACACGCTCTCCTGAACTTAAAAGCATGTCCATTTCACGCTTGGCAGGTGTTGATGAAAAATGATTGGCGTACTCAATTAATTTATTGGTCTCTCCACTCATTGCAGAGACAACAACAACAATATCGTTACCCTCTTCTTTTGCTTTGGCTACACGTGTTGCCACATTTTCAATTCTCTCTAAGCTTCCAACGCTTGTTCCGCCATACTTATGCACTATTAACATTAACTATATGCCCCTCTCTTACAAAATGTTCTATCACACGTCGATAAACGTGTCTTTTAAAATAAGTTGCCTTTTTTAGCAACTGTTTATACTCTACATAAATGTAGTCTTCAAACTCAGGTTCGTGGTAATCATCTAATTTAATCTGAGCATCGTTATGTAATTGAACCAAAAAATATTTTTGGGTCTGCCCATCAAAAGGATACATCTTACGTGCAACAGCTCCAATCGGGAAATCATAGCTTATCCAGTATGGATACTCTGCTATAATATCTACATCACAACAGCCTATTTCCTCTTTTAACTCACGCATCAATGCCTCTTGGGGAGTCTCCCCCTTATCAATTCCACCTTGTGGAAACTGCCACGTATTCTTTATATCAGAACGTTTACCTAAAAAAAATTCACATTTCTGTGGATAATCTGAAGAGAGTATAACAGCTGCAACATTTGGGCGATAACGCTTTTGTGTTGCCATTTCTATTACTCATCTTTCATCATTATTTCGCTAAAATTCTATCCAAATCTTGATTAATAAATGGTGTAACCAATGCTTCTATATATTCATATCCCCTACTGTGATTCAAAATGTCACTACTGCTCTTTTAACTCTTATGTTGACAAATTTGACACAAGAAAAGCCTATATGGTTGCTTTAAAAACACAATTAGAACATGAATTAAAACGATTTAATGTTACCCCACAATCTATAGAGAGTATCTTTATTGGTGGAGGAACACCTTCAACCATTCAACCAGCACTCTATCAACCAATTTTTAATCTACTTCAACCTTTTATTAAAAAAGATGCAGAGATAACCAGTGAAGCCAACCCAAACTCTGCAACCAAAGCATGGCTTAAAGGGATGTATCATCTGGGTGTTAATCGTCTCTCATTTGGTGTTCAGAGCTTTAATACAAAAAAGCTCAAAGCACTAAACCGAAGTCACTCTCCACAAGAGGCAATTAATGCTATAAAAAATGCAAAAGAGATAGGATTTGAACATCTCTCTCTTGACCTCATCTACAACTATCAAGATGACAATCAAGAGCTAATAGAATCAGACATCAACCAAGCTTTTCAACTCCCTATAGACCACATTTCGGCCTATGAATTAACCATAGAGGGGGGAACAAAATTTGCATCAACCCCAACCGTTCGCCAAGAGAATGATGAACTCGCTTTTTTTGTAGCAGAAAAGATTAAAAAACATGGTTTTATCCACTATGAAATCTCAAATTTTGGAACCTATCAAAGCCAACATAATAGAGGATACTGGAAGTTAAAAGACTATATGGGTGTTGGTGCAGGAGCTGTTGGCTTTTTAAAAGATAAACGTTTTTATCCAACAACCAATATAGACCTCTACATAAAAGAACCACTTAATATTCTAGAAGAGCCAATTAATAATGAAGAGATATTAACAGAAAAACTCTTCTTAGGGTTACGCTCTAATATTGGTATTCAAGAAGATATTTTAAATAAAGAGATGCAAAAACGGGCAAATTTTCTAGTAGAAAAAGAGAAATTAATTAAAAAAAATCGTATCTACTTTAACAATAACTACTTTATTAGTGATGAATTGGTACTGTATATTTTAGATTAAAAGTGATGTCCTACACATTTAAAATATCTACTATTACAAACTACTTTAGCAAATACAGTTAAATCCGTATTGGTCTCTTTCGCCACCCTAACCACATCTTCATAATTTTCAGGTGCAAAAGAGACCAACATCTCATACTCCTCTCCACTGCTTCCAACCTCATCGCTAATCTCTGTTAATAGTTCAAATCCTATTTTATTCATTTTTAGCATTTTATTTGTATCACAAAATAATCCATCGCTAATGTCCATTCCTGTTCTTAGATATTCTCTTGATTTTGCTATAAACTCTTTTCGTAAAATAGGTTCTATGAATTTTGAATTCGAATCAATTTTCTCTCCTCGAAAGAGTCTATTTAAATCCCGTTTGCTCTCTCCTAATATTCCTGTGTAGGCTAAATAATCTCCCTCTTGTAGACCTTTTCTTGTTAAAGGATACTTGGTTTCAGAGATAATTGTAATGCTAAAGTCTAAACGTTCCCCTGCAATAGTATCTCCACCTATAATCTCACAACCATATTCAGATGCTACTTTATGTAACGACTCTACAAGCTCATCAATCTCACTTAAAGCAATCTCTTTTGGCAGAGAGAGTGTTACTAAAGCATACAGTGGCACTGCATTCATCGCTATGGCATCTGAAATATTTACCAACATCGCTTTTCTTGCTATTTGAGAAAGGCTCATCCACTCCCTTTTAAAGTGTATATTTTCAAAAAAAGCATCCATACTATAGACCTTATTCCCGACAATAGCCCCATCATCACCCACATAAGACGAGCTTATTTTATTTATTAAATAATCTTCTTTATTCACACTTAACCTTTATTATTAGTGGAAAAATTGTAACATAATTAACTCTATTAACTGCTATAGTTTTACATTCAATAGTCTGTAATGGGCTTATGATTATAATCTTAACAAATTCTTATGAAAAAGGAAATAGCAGAATGGATGTTAAAATCTACGAATATGATGCTGTAATTGTTGGAGCTGGATTAGCTGGATTAGCAGCAGCCAAGGAGCTAACAGAAGCAGGAAAAAGAACAGCAGTAATTACAAAGCTACACCCACTACGAAGCCACTCTGGGGCAGCGCAAGGTGGTATTAATGCTGCGTTGGGAAAAGATGATTCTACTGAACTTCATGAGTTTGACACAGTAAAGGGTTCTGACTATTTGGCAGACCAAGATTGTGTTGAGCTTATGTGTACCAAAGCACCAGAGACCATCCGTTGGGCAGAGAGAATGGGTGCTGTATTTTCACGTGACGAAGAGGGTGATATTGCAATTAGACCATTTGGTGGACAGAGTAAGCCAAGAGCTTGTTATGCAAAAGATAGAACAGGTCTTGCTGTTCTTCAAGCCATCTATGAACAGGCTGATAGGGCTGGAATTGAAGTATTTGATGAATGGTACTGTGCTGACCTTATCTATAAAGATGGAAAAGTATCTGGTGTTGTAGCGTATGACCTTCGTAACTCTCAACCTGCTATTTTCAATGCGAAAGTCACTATGTTTGCTACAGGTGGACATGCAAGAGCTTACCGATTTAACTCAAATGCTCATGCAAATACAGGAGACTCTTTATCAATTGTTGCACGTCATGGACTTCCATTGGAAGATATGGAATTCGTTCAGTTCCACCCAAGTGGACTTGGTGGTTCTGGAGTACTTATCTCTGAAGCTGCACGTGGAGAGGGTGGACGACTCTATAACAGCGAAGGGGAGCGATTTATGAGTAAGTATGCTCCAAATGCAATGGAGTTGGCTTCTAGAGATGTTGTAAGTCGTGCAATTATGGAAGAGGTACGTCAAGGTAAAGGTGTTGGTAAAGATGGGCAATCGGTAAATATTGACCTAACACATCTTGACCCACAGATTATTCTAACAAAACTTCCAGAGTTACGTGAATTGGCAATTGCATTCCAAGGTCAAGATATGTTAAAAGAGCCTATTCATATCTCGGCAACTGCACACTACTCTATGGGTGGAATTCCAACCAATATTAACTGTCAAGTTCGTAAATCTCCAACTGAAATGGTAGAAGGGTTCTACGCTGCTGGAGAGTGTTCTTGTGTATCAGTACATGGTGCAAACAGATTGGGTGCAAACTCGGTACTTGAAGCACTCTTATTTGGTCGTCATGCAGGGGAAAACATGGTTAAACAACTAGATGAAGGAATTGAACTTCGTCCTGCTCAACTCTCTGATGCAGATGCAATGTTGGCTGAGATTGAAACACTAAGAACCTCAAATGGTAAAGAGAGTGTTGCGAACCTAAGAGAGACCCTTCAAAATGGTATGACCAAGAATGCAGGTGTATTTAGAACCAAAGAGTCTTTGGAAGAGCAGATTAAAATTATTGATGACCTTTTGGTACGATTTAAAAATATTAGAATTGATGATAAATCTAAAACATTTAACACAGAGCTTCAAGAGGCTACAGAACTTGGACATATGTTAGAGTTTTCTAAATTTATTGTTGTGGGTGCATTGAACCGTGAAGAGAGTCGTGGTGGTCACTTCCGTGAAGATTTCCCAACAAGAGATGATAAAAATTTCTTGAAACATACTTATGCGTATATGGATAAAGATTACAATATCACAACCGAATGGGGTGATGTAGTGCTTGGTAAATTTGAGCCTAAAGAAAGAACATACTAAGGAGAGGTCAAACAATGAATGATACACGAAAAGTAACGATTAAAGCATTTAGATTTAATGCTGAAACCGACTACCTTCCATACTATAAGAGTTATGAGATGGAAGTTGGAAAAGATGAGTTGGTTCTTGACCTTATGAACAAAATTAAATGGGAGCATGATGGAAGTTTCTCTTACCGTCGCTCTTGTCGTCATGGTATCTGTGGGGCTTGTGCCATTAAAGTCAACGGAAAAGCAACACTCGCTTGTAAACAGAATGCTATGGAGCTTCTTGACCTCTTTAATAATGAGATTGTTTTAGAGCCTTCAAGCAAAAAAAGAGCTGTAAAAGATATGATTATAGATAAATCAGACTTTTGGCAAAAACACTCTGCTGTTAAACCTTATGTTGTTGCAGATATTGACCCTCGTCCAGAGCATGAGACAAAACAGAGTATTGATGAGTTTAATAACTTTTTAGACTCCGATTTATGTATTCAGTGTGGTGCTTGTCACTACTCTTGTCCTGCTCTTGAAGCCAATGAGTCGTTCTTTGGTCCTGCAGCGTTTGTAGCAGCCTATAGATTTACAGTCGATACAAGAGATAATGCAGGAATCGAAAGACTTGAACTTACAGCAGAAGCTGGTCAAGGGGTTTGGGATTGTGTTAAATGTTTTGAGTGTGCTGAAGCGTGTCCAAAAGAGATTAATCCTATTGAAAAAATTACAAAACTACATAATCTACAGTTCGAGAAAAAAGTGGCAAAAAGCAATGTAGCAACACGTCATGCTGAAGGTTTTGTACGCAGTATTAAAAAACATGGTTTCCTAGATGAAGCTGATATTGTTGTCTACTCCGAAGGTTATTTAGGTATGTATAAACACCTTAAAACTGCTGTAGATATGATGAAAGCAGGAAAGATACACTGGCAAGATGGTGTTCCATTTATCGACAATATGCCAAAAATTAAAAACTTAGATGAGGTTCAAAAATTAATTGAAATCTCAATGACCAATAAGCTGTAAGGAGAAAAGATGAGTCAATTAAAATATGCACTGTTTACAGGTTGTACAGCCAAACAATCTACACCAGAACTACTTTCATCTACTCTTGCAGTAGCTGATAAGTTAGGAATCGAAATTGTTATTTTAGAAGAGGCATCATGTTGTGGAGCTTCACATCTTCAAGACTTTGATGAGTTTTTAGCACATGTACTCAATGCAAGAAATATCTGTTATGCAGAGAAACTTGGTTTAACAATGATTACCATCTGTAATACTTGTCAATTAAACTCTGCAATGACAAAACATGCCCTTGATTCTGACCCAAAACTAAAAGCAAGAGTTAATGAAAAACTTGCAGAAGTTGGTCTGGAGTACAAAGGTACATCCGAGATTAAACACTTCTTGTATGCACTTATTCATGATTTTGGATTAGAGAATATCAAAGAGAAAGTCGAAGTACCACTTAGTCAATTTAATATTGCACCATTTTATGGATGTCATAATATTAGACCTTCAGAGCTTCATGAAGGAAGTAACAACTACGAAAACTCTTATGTTCCAACATCACTTGATGAGTTGATTGATGCACTAGAGGGTAAACCTGTAGATTACGACCATAAAAACAAATGTTGTGGGTTCCATGTTGAGCTTCAAGCCAACCACACATCAGAAGTTCTTGCTGGTAATGCGATGGTTGATGCCATTGATAATAATGCTGACCTCATGGTAACACCATGTCCACTCTGTCACCTAAAAATGGATACTTACCAAGATAGTGTTGGAAAAGTAATCGGTAGAGATATTGAACTTCCTGTTCTGCATATGCCACAGATGGTTGCACTTGCACTTGGATGTAGTGAAAAAGAGATTGGTCTTAATTTCCACGTTCAGAAAAAAGCACAAAATATTTACAAAGACGCTACAGCGTAAAACTTACCAAAAGAGACATGGCAATGCCTTGTCTCTACACATCTCCCCTCTTTTATTTACATTTTCAATCTTTCCCTCTTTACCTTAAAAGAAACTATGGTTATATTAAATATTACTAATAAAAACAGGAGCATAACCATGCTAAAACTAAACATTAGAGCTTTCTTTTTTAATGCTCAAACCGACTACCTTCCTTACTACAAAAACTTTACATTGAACATCGAGAGAGATAAAAAAGTTATTGATGTCCTCAATATGATTAAAGAGAAAAATCCTGATTTCTCATTTCCAAACAGTAATATAATTTTAAAAATTAATGAACTGGTTGTAACAGCTGATGAGAACATCTCAACCATTGCCAAAGAGTTGGGTAAAGAACTACAGATAGACCCTGCATTGGCATACCGTTCAAATAATGGATTAATTTTGAATGACAGTGACTTTATGCAAAGTTTTGAACTCCTTTCAGAATTTACTAATGAAGAGGATAGAGCCTATTATCAAACACTCTATCCTGTTCACTATGCATCCTCTTCATTTGAATATAACCATGAGTATATTGGAGATGCTATTCTCCTTCTGGCTTCAAGATTAATTGAGCGAAATCCTGAAGATGAATATGCCATTATCAATACCATTAACGATGAATTTAAGGGAATTGACTATTGTGAATATGAAAACAATGTTTTCAAAGGTCAAGACCATGCCCAAACCATTCATCAACTCAAAGAGAAAGTAGCCACAAAAGCAAAAAAATCACTTCTTGACAGAGTTTGTGATTTGGCTATAAAAAAACGCTCTGACCGATTAGATAACGATACAATCAGTGAAGAGAAAATTGCACTCTATGTAGGGAGTAGAAATGATACAAAACTGATAGCACAAACCAAAGAACAGATAGAGCAGAGAGGTGCTACATTTGTAGAATTCCCAATGTCTACAAGATTGGCAGGTCAAACAGTTATAAGCAGTAATATTGAATTGGCACATCAAAAAGCAGGAAAAATGTTATTAGAAGCTCTCGACTATGGAGCAACCAGCCTTCTTTTCTCTAAAGAAGAAGATTTCAAACTCTTTAATTCAATGAGAGCCAAATGTGAACGTACAGTGGGACGACCAATTGATTTAAAGCTTATTTCCTTAGATAAACTACCAATAGCTCCTACAAGGGTAGAAGCTTAAATAATCCAAGGTGTAGGAGGAGACTACACCTCCTACTTTAAAAAGTCCTCAATATCTCTAAAATAACGTTCAATTCCATTAAAAGGGTGTGTTCCTCCCTCTTCTATTATACTCTGTGCATCTGGCAATTTGGCAACAGCATCTTTATAGTCCAAAACATCATCACCTTTCTGTAAGAGAAGTAGATATTTCCCCTTTTTAACCTCTTCCACCTTATATTTTTTCAACATATTAACATGATTCATATTCCATGTAAAAAGGCTATTGTCATGATAGTTCATCGCCATACCACCCATCTTCTCAACCCGTTTTTTAAGAGTTTTCGTAGAATCCACAGCAGGATTAATTAAAACAGCTTTTAAACCATATTTTTCAGCCAAATAGATAGCATAATAGCCTCCCAAAGACGAGCCAATAAGCTTTACCTCATCCCCTCCACAAAACTCTATTATCTGCTCTAATGTATCCATTGCCAACTCAGGAATATAAGAGAGAGATGGAGCAATACAAGCCATATTTTTATCTTTAAAATATTCTCGAAAAAGCATCGCCTTTCCTCCCATTCCAGCACTACCAAAACCATGTATAATAATAATCATTGTGTTCCTTTATCAATTTTAAAATATACAGAAGAATTAAAAAATCCCAAACATAAGATAATAGAATCCAAACTTTAGAAGAAAATAAACCACCATCACCCCAATATAAAAGTTTTTATCTGCATGTAATCGTAATAGACTTATTAATGCTCCTATAAGAGGAATCATCCAAACTATTAGAATATATTTCATCTTCTCTTCATCTAAAAAATAGGTTTCATCATAGTATATTTTTAGATGGGTATAGAGATTTAAAATAAAGATAGAGAGTATTAAGAAATAGAGTTCAAACATCTAAACCAACTTATATCCAACACCCCAAACAGGTATAAAGTACTCTTTCTCCCCTAAAGGGTCAATCTTTTTCTTTAATCTATTCAAAGTGACATTGATTGTTTTATCATTAAAAGTTAAACTGTCATCTCCCCAGACTTCATCTCGTAAAAAATCTCTATCAAGTACACAGTTGGGACTCTTTACAAAAATATAGAGCAATCTAAACTCTAATTTAGTTAACTCTATAAGCTTTTTATTGATGGTCAATGTACGAAGTTTACTATCGAGGATAAGGTCACGATATTTCACTTTACTGCTTTGGCTTGCACCTGAACGGCGTAAGAGTGCCTCTACACGTAAAACCAACTCTTTGGGTCTAAAAGGTTTGGTAATATAATCATCTCCACCCCGTTCAAATCCCTCTTCTAAATCCTCTTCTCTATCTTTGGCAGTTAAAAATATTACAGGAATATTACATCCATGTTCCCGTAACTCTTTAACAAATTCACTCCCCTCCACCTCTGGAAGGTTTCGGTCAACAATCATTAATGAGGGTCGTTCCTCTTCTAAAAACTGCTCTACATTTTTAGTAGAGAGAAACCCCATCGTTTCATAACCATTTTTCTGTAAATGGTACTCAACAAGCTCTAAAATATCCTCTTCATCTTCGATAATAACAATTTCTATGGTTTCTTTTTTCATAAAGAAAGTGTAACATAGTTCTAATAATAGTGTCGTTACAAATATCTTTATGGAAGAGAGAGCCTTTTTTTAATATCCATATATCCTATAAAATCATCTATTCCTTTAATCAATATTGCCTTATCCATTCGCATCGGCTCTTTTTTAGGAAATTTCAGAAAAAACTGTTTAGGCATAATTGAACGCTCTTTTTTAGGCTCTTCTAAATAAGCCAACATAACTCGACGAATAGTTTTATCTGTACTATATTTCATTAGATAACGCCGATAGATTAACTCACTTGGTATCTTCTGCTCTCGGTGACATGATAGACAACTCTTCTCTAAAAAAAATGTTGGTGGAGCAACCTCTGCCCAAGTAGCTTGACCAACTACAATACTTATTAGAATCACTCTTACCACTTTATTGTCACCTCCGTACTCTCTTTGTAGACAGAGGCAATCTTAAAATCAAATCGGTATCGTTTGACTACTTGCCCTACAATATCTAAACCAATTCCAAAGCCACCCTCACTCTTGTTTGCTCGTTTAAAACGACCATGAATCAACTCTATATTCTCTTTTTTAATTCCAACACCACTATCTTCTATTACCAATTTACCTTGCTCTAATACTACTTTTAAAAGACCATACTTTTTATTGTATTTAATTGCATTAGAGAGTAGATTATCAACCATCCGAATTGCATCATTTTTATCTATCTCTAAAAAAATATTCTCTTCTATATTAAAAAGAAGACGTAGAGTTTTTGCTTCAATCAATGTATTAAAATACTCTATACGCTCATGAAGAAGTTTACTCATATTTAAGCGTTCAATCTCTCTGTGATAGTTATGATTCAACTTTAAATAACTTAAATCTTCATAGAGACGACTTAAAGTTTTTGATGCTATCTCAATACGTTTCATCTCCTCTTTTCCTTCACAATCATAAAATGCATCAAGCAGTTCAATATTGGTTAAAATAGTACTGATAGGTGTATTAAACTCATGTGTTGTATCTTCGATAAATCGGTTCATACTCTCAATTGACTCTTTCATTGGCTTTACAAACAGTTTACCCAAAAATAGCCCTAAAAGTGTAAAGAGTAGACCAGCTACTAAAAGAAAAACTATAGATATTTTAAATAGGTCATCAATAGGTTCCCCATTAAGTTCTCGAGAGACGATAAGATAAGAAGCACCCAAATAGTAAGGTTGAAGAAGATGTATATAGACTAACCGATTTCCATCTTTATAATACTCTCTATCCCACAAGATACCTTTGGGACTAAATGAACCAAAAATATACTCTTTATCTAAGTTATAGATAGCAGAATCGAAAGGTTTATGATAAGGATAGATTAAAGGCTGATTAAAATCTTGATGCAGTTTACGCAGAGACTCAGCAATATTAACAGCCTCTACCTGAAGAGTATCATTCTGCTTCTCTATAATTTGATGTTTTTGAAAAGTATAAAATATCACTGTGACAAGTAGAAAAAGTGAAAAGGTTGAACTTAGATAGATGGCTAAAAAACGGAAAAGAGAACGCTGTTCACTCTGAAACATAACGGTAACCTAAATGTTTAACAGTCTCAATTCGTTTTTTTCCTAAAAGGTTACGCAAAGTATTAATATAGGCACGAAGGCTTCCTTGACTTGGTGTTTCATTATAATCCCACAACACCTCGAATATCTTATCATAACTCAGAAGTTCATCGCTGTTTTTCAAAAAAAGTGCCAAGAGTCGTGTCTCTTTTGTTTTTAATGGGATTTTTTTATCTTTGTGAAGTAGAAAAAGACCTTTTATATCAAAGGTATAACCAGAACCCAAATCTATTTTACTATCAAGGGTTTTAAAATTTCGTTTTAAAACCAGTTCAACCCTTGCCGAAAGTTCTTTGAGTGCAAATGGTTTTCGAATATAATCATCACAACCTATCTCGAATCCCTTTGTAACATCATCGACAGCATTAAGTGAGGTAATAAAAATAGCAGGAGTCATGTTCCCCTCTACTCGAACCTCTTTTAAGAAATCAAAGCCACTCTGATGAGGTACTTTAATATCCAAAAGCATTAAATCTATCGCTTTTTCATATAAAATATCTTTGGCTTGAAGCGCATCATATGCAGGGTATATTTTATACCCTGAATAGCTCAAAAACTGTTTTACAGTATCACTTAGTTGTATGTCATCTTCTAAGAGTAAGATGCTTTGCTCTGCCATTATTGTAACCTACACACCCCAAAATGGCAATAGGTACTCCAACTGCTCATCTGATAAAATCTCTACACTATCTTTTAAACATTTCAAGTGAATCATTGTTGCTTGGGCTTTAAGTTTTGCAACCTCTTCTACTTTTGGTTTCATCACGTCCAAAGACTCTTCATCAACCAAAGCTTCAATAATTTCAGACTCTAAAGGAGCCAATTTCATCTTAATCGCTTTGATACCACCCATAGTCTCTTTTCGAACAACTAAAAGTTTTGTTTTCTGTTCAGCAGTTAAACCTAATGCACCTTTATCCCAATTCTCAATCAAAATTTTTGTTAAGTGTGGAAGTGCATCTTGATTCATTAAAAATGGAGAGCTTTTAAGTGCATTCATCTTACCATTTCTTAAAATCTCTGTAATCATCTTAACAAACTTTTTACTTGGATAGTTCTCTAACATATAATCAGCAATAATACTTAAGTTCTCTTCTGAAACTTTACCTTTTTGTGAAGGCATCACTCCAAACTTGGCAACTTTATTTGATTCACAAACTGACTTTGCAACATCTGGATTCTGAACATAATCTAAGATAAAAGCTTTTGATTTATTATAGTCATTATTCATCGCTTTTTTCAAGTGAAAAAGCACTGCACCCATAGCAGGAGCTTTAAGTGTAGGAATCATCTCTGGCTTAGGAACGCTCAACATATGACACGTGGCACAGTTCTGTTTAATTAGTGCCTCTCCACTCTCTTTAGCACTCACAGTTGAAGGTAGAACAAAAAGCGTCGACAGAAGCAGTACAGTTTTAGTTAAATTCATAAAAATATCCTTGGTTTATTAATTTTTTACTAGAATTATAATCAATAAAGATGAACTGTAAATGAATTAAAGGAAAGAAGTAGTTTTTTAACAAGGAATATTAGAGATACCTCTGGGGGTACCTCTGAATATTAAAGTTTTCCACCCATACGGGCAAATATAACCCTATGAGCAATAGAATCAAGTCTGTCTATAATTTTAAGATTTTTTCTAAAATACTTTAAAAGATTAAAATACTCTTGAGCATTTCCCTCTGCATCATTCATCTTCTGAACCATATCTTTCTCTAAAATAGAGTATATATCTTCTGTTTTAGAGTACTCTACAGCTATTTTGGAAGCCAGTTTTTTAATCTTATCATCATCTTCAAATGTATTTAACATCTCGATTGTATACTCAAAAGCGTTAAGTGTACATTTATTAATACGCAAAGAGTCATCAATCAAATTTTGCGTATCTTCATGCTTTTCAATTAAAATTGTTTGCATATTTTTTAGATAGCTATTAACGTTATTTCGAATACGATTAAGTGCAGAAGTAATTTTAAGATAAGAGACCATCTCTCTCAAATCTCTAGCACTTGGCGTAAACTTGGCAAAGATAACAACCACATCATTATCTATTTTTTCAGTCACAGAAGCCATCTCTTTAAGACCTTTTCTTGCCTCTTCTAAAGCTCCTGCATCTCTCTTCTCCATCGCTTCAAGAGCCAATTTATTTGTCTCTGATAGATTCTGAACTAAATCAATAACGGTATCTCTTACTTTGTGTCGTGCATTATGGTACTGTGGTAACATTATCCAAATCTCCCTGTAATATAATCTTCTGTTAATTTTTGACTAGGATTCATAAATATTGTATCGGTCTTATCATACTCAATTAAATCTCCAAGATACATAAACGCCGTATAGTCACTCAATCGTGAAGCCTGTTGCATGTTGTGGGTTACAATCACAACTGAAACATCTTTTTTAAGCTCTGCAATCAACTCTTCAATTGCTCCTGTACTAATCGGGTCAAGGGCTGAAGTTGGTTCATCAAAAAGCATCACTTGGGGCTTAAGTGCCACAGCTCGTGCTATACATAAACGCTGTTGTTGTCCACCACTCATACCCAGAGCTGATGTATTTAATCTATCTTTGGTCTCTTTCCATATCGCAGCACCTTTTAATGCATTCTCTACGCGTTCGGCTATCTCTGTTTTATCTTTCACACCAGCCAATTTCAGACCATATGCCACATTATCAAAAATACTCATTGGAAAAGGTGTTGGCTTTTGAAAAATCATCCCTACCTCTTGACGAAGTTTAATAAAATCATTCTCTTTTTTAATGTCCAAAATATTCTTTTTACCCTCTGTTCCATAAAGGTTTATCTCACCCTCATACTTATTTCCAGGATAGAGGTCATGAATACGATTCATAGCACGTAAAAGCGTTGATTTCCCACAACCACTAGGACCAATCATTGCTGTAATCTTATTTTTTTCAATCGGTAGATTTATACTCTTTAATGAAGGAGCATCAACCCCTGCATAGGTAAAACTAAAATCTTTGGTTTCCATTATTAAGTTGCTCATAGTTGCTCCCTTTACTTTTTATTTCTGGTCATATATCGACCTGTTAAATTAATCATTAAAACAATTGCTGTTAAGACAAATGATGCAGCCCATGCCAACTCTCGACTCGCCTCATCTGGATAAGTTGCTAAATTATAGATACTTACTGTAAGTGAAGGAAATTGACCCGTTAAATCCATAGTAAAAAACTGATTATTTGCCGATGTAAATAGAAGAGGTGCTGTCTCTCCAATAATTCGAGCAAATGACAAAAGTATACCTGTTGTAATCCCTACTTTTGCAGCTTTTATAACAATTTGTAAAATAATTTTATGTTTACTTCCACCAAGAGCAATTCCTGCCTCACGTAACTCTTTTGGAACCAGTGCCAACATATTGTCTGTGGTACTAATAATAATCGGTATCATCATAATAGTCAAGGCTATAATTCCTGCAAAACCGTTATAGCTTCCAAAAGGGGCAACAAATAGAGCATAGACAAACACACCAATAACAATCGAAGGTGCCGACATCATTACATCGCTCAAATTACGAATAACCGAAGCGAGTTTACTCTGATTACTATACTCTCTAAGCCAAATACCTGCAAACATTCCAATAGGAATAGCCAGTGCCGACGCGATAAGTGCCATAGTAAATTGACCTACCAAAAGATTTCGAATTCCTCCCTCTACCAAATCATTGGTAAAAGTTGATAAATGAAGTGCAGAAACACCTTTATAGGTTAATGTTGCCAAAATCCAAAAAAGAAATGATATTCCAATAACGGCTGACAGTGTTGAGAGAATCAATATTATTTTATTTAATAATAGTCTATTCATTACTTAACCTTTCTTCCTAAAAAATAAAATTTTGCAACTGATATAATTACAAAACTTACAATAAATAAAATAAATGCAAGATAGTACATTGAACTCATCTCTAACCCTTGTGCTTCAGAGAAATTATTTGCTAAAAGTACAGGAATTGATGTAGTTGGGTCAGTTATCTTACTTGGAATGGTCATAACAGAACCAATTAAGAATGCCACTGCCATTGTCTCACCCAAGGCACGACCAAGAGCCAAGATAATAGAACCAATAATTCCACCCTTTGAGTACGGCATCACCACGTCTTTTATTACCTCAAATTTTGTTGCACCCATTGCGTAAGCTGACTCTTTTAAAACATCAGGAACTGTATTCATTGAGTCTCTGGTAATTGCAGCCATAAAAGGTATAATCATAATTGCCAAAACTATACCTGCTGTAAGTAATCCTACTCCATTTCCACCAAAAGTAGACTGGATAATCGGTGCAAAGTAAAAAAGTCCCCACATACCATAAATAATACTTGGAATCGCTGCAAGTAATTCAATAGCTATTGAGACAGGCTTGATTAATGTTTTATGTGCTATCTCTGTCAAGAAAATAGCAATACCCATTGCCAAAGGCGTTGCAATAACCATTGCAATCACTGTACTAAGCATCGTACCAACTACAGGGATAAACCCACCAAATACACCCAACTCCTCATCATCCTCATCGGCTTCCCATACTTCACTACCTAAAAAATCAAATCCAAACTCGTGGAGTGAATCTTGAGCATAGCTAAAAAGTATAGAGAAGATACCAACAAGAATAAAAAACGAGAGCGTCGCTGAAAAAAACGAAAAATTTTTAAAGAGTCTTCCACCCATTATATGCCTTTTATCCTAAAATATTCAAATTTATGGATAATAGTATAAGCTGGTAACAATTTGGTAACAAGAGGTAAAAAAGAGTATTTTACCTCTTTAAAACGTTATTTTTTCTCTAAATATTGACTAATATCCACAGCACCTTCACCTGTAAAGAGAGGAGCTTTATTTTTTAAACTTTTTGCTTTCATCTTCTTCTCTTCATTTTTTACCAAATTACCTGCAAGATTAAAGAATTCTACTTCACACTTTACCATCTCATCAACTGAGAAAGAGTGGTCAACACATTTTTTTACATGGGTAACAGTTTGAAGTATCTCTTTTTTTGTTAATTTTTTAGGCTTAAACGCATTGAAACTTACTTTTGATTGCAAAGCTTTGTCGTAAGCATACATATTAAAGGCTGTGGCTTTAATTGCAGTAGAGACTTTTTTCATATCTTTTTTCTCTGCTGTTTTAATCTTCTCTTTTAGTTTATGAAGTGTTCTTACATTGAGTCTTTTTTGAAAAATAAATTCATCACTTGGCTCTTCAAACCCTTTGGTTCTTGATTCGTGATAGATGTCTCCTGCCATAGCATCTGTATCTACTCCAAGATTAACCTCTGCCATCATCAACTCTTTCATGGCTCCACCCTTTCCTGCTTTGTATCCATCAAGGGCTTCTTTTATCTCTGATTCATTCATATCTTGCACAACTCGACTTACACCCAAAGCTCTCTTTTCAAAATCGACACCGTGACACGATACACATCTATCCATATCAGCTAAAAGTACTATAGGGGTTGTTACCAAGGTAACCAATACAAACGTTATTGCTTTTTTCATTATCTATCCTTATTTTTATTATAATGATAGTTTATTATTTCAATATGAACTCTATGTTAACAGAGAATAATAAAAAAAGAGGAAAAAATCCTCTTAAAATTACTATTGAGCGTGTTTACTTAATGTCTCAGCAACTCTCTCAAAATTATCCCATCTCTCATTAAGTGTTCCTTTAAACCAAATTTGATTTTTAAAATCCCATAACCATGGGGTCTGTTGAAATCCACTTGAAAGTTTAACTCTATTTCCATTTTCATCAATAGCATCATTTTGAATATGATTTTGATACCAATTAATGTAATCTAATAACTCTTTCATTGTAACATCTACACCATTTAATTGAGTATCAACTTTATCTAAATCGGCTTTTATTCCAAAAAGACTTATCCAAACAGGTGTCTTTGTAGCGTTATAATAATTTAATACAGGTCCCCATGTTCCCTGTCTTGCACTTGCTAACAAAGTATCTACCTCCTCGGGATTATCACTTCTTGAAGCTTTTATATAATCAAAATTAAGATTGGCACTACCACCACTACTAATTAACCAATAAGGTGTTCTTTTATTATTAATACCCAAATAATCAGCCTCACTTCCCCAACGCCATGGTGTAATATTTACCAATCCAGGTCTTCCAATACCATTTGGCTTATAGATAAAAATCCGTTTTGGATTAGTAACTCTCACAACTTTTGCAATCTCTGCCATTAAATTATTATAACCAGGTGTTCTAACCCAATTGGTAATTGCCCATCTTCTATAATTCTTAAAACCACTATAATGTGTCTCGTTATTATCAAGCTCTACTTTAAAATCTCTCTTCTCTATCTCAACATTATCAAAACCATGGTACTCAACATAATTTTCAAAAGCAACCAGATAACTCATATCTTTAAAATAACTAGAAAGCTGTCTCCACCACTCGATGGTTCTTCTAAAAGTCTCTTCTCTATCATCTTTCATATTATCAGACAACTCTCCACCCGATACAACAGAAACTGTAATAGGAACACCATTATCCACAAAAATTTGACAAATATCTTTTATTTTTTTTAAATCTTCTTCTTTAAGTGTTGCACCAGTGGAATCTTTCTCTAAATCTACCATCTGATAAAGAGGAACATGTAAACGTCCATTTCTGAAACCTTTACTCTTCCACTCTCTTACCTGCTCATCATTATAGCGATAGCGTGTTGTCTCATCAAAAGGATATTTTAAAAATTTACTAAATCCAATACCTGCTGTTTGCATCCACTCTTTTGGTAAAAGAGGTTTATCCAAGGGTTTTCCTGCAACAAAATCTGTATTTTCAGGAAATTGATAAGTATAATAGTTATAAATATAAGGATTTTCTGGATGTTCACTATTCCACTTCTCTTTGGCTTTATTAAACCATTTCTCTTTATAAATAGTCGTATCAAGCTCTTTTAAAAGATTATCAACATAATTATATTGACTTGTCTCTTCTATCAATAAATTATCAATAATCGCTCCAGCTCCATCATTTTGTATCTCAAGCTCTTCAATAGTTAATAGTTGACTTCCTCCATTACCTTGAAAGTTAACACAATACTCTCTCCACTCTTTTGTTGTATAAATGTTTGAAATGACTCTATTATCTATTAATATTTGAAAATCTGATGTTTTATTTCTTCTTGCATAAGCATCCAAACAGAGAGTATACTCTTCATTTTTTTGAGTTTGAATCGTTTGACTAATTACATCAACAGTATCTTTATTACTATCAAGTTCTAATTTATATAGCCCATCTTTAGCTTTAACTTTTTTATTTGTCCAAACTCTCATTGTATCTGATGTATCCCAATCTATTAATTGGGTTGTCTTCCATCCTTTGTTACCACTAAGTGTTAAAAACTCTTCAAAACTTCCATTTTTTATAAGATTATCTCCCATAAGAAGAGATGAACTTAAACTAAAAAAGAACATTCCCAAAAGTATTTTTTTATTTTTCATAAGTTTTATCCTTTATTTATTAAATTAAAGAAGTATAAACAAATTATATGTCACTTATATGTCATTACTCTGTTTTTTATAAAAAATCTATTTTTTCAAACATTTATTAATTAAATATAGTTTTTAAAATTTATTTATATTATTTTACAACAAAAAAGTTAAGAGGCATTAAGTGTAAGTGGAGTGTAAAACGCTCATTCTTGTTGAATAAGCGTTTATTAAAGAGAGAGATTTTAATTAGAAGAATATAAAAACTATTTAATCCCTTTACTATTCCAATACTTTCGAATAGCATCTTTAGTCTCTTTTGGAAGTGGAACATAACCCAACTCTTTTGCTGATTTATCTCCATTTTTATAAGCCCAATCGATAAATGCTGTTACTTTTTTATTGGTCTCTACTTTTTCTATAGGAAGTAAGATAAATGTAGCAGCAACAATTGGATAAGATGTTTCACCTTTTGGGTCACCAATTACAGCATAAAAATCATTCTCTGCTGTCCACTCTGCATATTTTGCAGCATCTTGAAAAGAGGCAATTGTTGGATTGATAAATTTACCCTCTTTGTTCTCAATTTGAGCAGCAGTTAGACCTAGTTTCTCTTTAAATGAGTATTCGATATAACCAATAGAGTTTTTAATCTGTTGAATATTTGCAGATACACCAGAGTTTGATTTACCAGCAACTACTTTTTTAGATTTCCATGTTGGCTTTTTACTCACTTTGATACTTTTATCTAATTTATTTAAAAAGTAAGTAAAGTTAAATGTAGTACCCGATTTATCAGCTCTTACAGCCACAGTAATTGGTGCATGAGGTAACTTTAATCCAGTATTTTTTGAAGTAATCTCTTTGTTGTCCCAATAAGCAATTGAACCATTAAAGATTCCTGCAATTGCTGAACGGCTAAGTTTTAACTCTCCATCTTTTATACCATCAATGTTATAAGCCAAGACTACCGAACCAACTACAGCAGGGAACATGTGAAGTTTTTTCTTTTTCAATGATTTGGGCTTAAGTGGTTTGTCTGAACCTGCAAAGTCAACCATTCTCTTAGAGATAGACTTAATACCATCTCCACTTCCTGTTGGTGTATAGTTTACTTGATTTTTCGTTGCTTTGTAATAATCTGCTGTCCATGCTTTATAGATTGGTCCAGGAAAAGATGCCCCTCTCCCTTTAATTTCATCTGCATTTACTGAAGAGATAGCAACAGTTGCTACAAGAGCTGTTGTTAATAGTTTTGAAAGTGTCATAAGTTTATGATTCCTTTTTATATTTTATATTAATGAAGTATAGAATAAGTTGGTAACATTTTGGATACAAAATAGTAGCCCTCTATTCTCTTACCACTCAACCTGTGCTGTCAACATTAATGCATCTTGAGATTTGGCTGACCCTAAAGTAGAACCACCCTCTTTAAGGTAGTTAGCAATAAACTCTACATTGTCGTTATACTCATAAGCAACACCAGCAATGGCTCTCTTCTTCTCTGTTGAGTCGCTTTCCATTTCAAAGTAATCATACTTTCCAATTAGATTTAAATCTTGGCTAACTC